>ENA-OZAA01000706-OZAA01000706.1-human-gut-metagenome-genome-assembly--contig:-NODE-706-length-14242-cov-5.002819_pt1 | contig 14242 bp, 9 predicted proteins | sample MGYA00244204_ERZ653492 | MGnify/ENA primary metagenome ERZ653492 (study PRJEB26926, sample SAMN06164980) | human gut metagenome | biome: ENVO:00009003; feature: ENVO:2100002; material: ENVO:00002003... | reverse complement strand
GACACCGCCGCCGCTGCCGTCCGGCGGGACAGCCTGCGCTTTTCCGCCGGAACCTGCACCAGATCAAGGGGCTTGGTCCGGCGGCCGATAGACAGGGCCAGCACCAGCAGCAGCCCGCAGAACACCAGATACAGCCGCAGCTGCTGCCAGCCCAGAGCCGTCAGGCCGCCCTTGCCCACGGCGGCGGACAGGTCCGTGACTCCGGTGGCATACAGGAATATGGCCAGGGCCCCCGCCCCGGACACGGCGGCCAGGGCCTTGCGCCACAGGGGCAGCTTTTTGGGCTTCCAGTCCGGCGTTTCCTCCCGGGGCTCCGGCAGAGGGGGAATGTCCTCCGGCAGGGCCGGCTCCGCAGGAACCGTGCCGCCGCAGACAGCCATGACATCCTCCGCCGTCACCGCCTGGGGCTCCAGGCTCCGGGCCATGCGGTTGGCGGCGGTGGTGTAGAAGCTGTTGCCGGAGAAGAAGGCGCGGGGAGACGCCTCCGTCACCACGCTGCCGTCAAAAAACAGGGCGCAGCGGTGGGCATAGCGGGCGCAGAACTCCACGTCGTGGCTGACCATCAGCAGCGACACCCCGCGGGCCAGCAGTGTCCGCAGAATCAGGGCGAAGGCCTGCTTGAACTCCGCATCCAGGCCCTTGGTGGGCTCGTCCAGCAGCAGGATCTCCGGCTCCAGCAGCAGCACCTTGGCCAGGGCCGCCCGCTGCTGCTCGCCGCCGGACAGGTCGTAGGGGTGCCGGTCCAGCAGGTCCTCCAGGCGGCACAGAGCCACCATCCGGGCCACCCGCTCCTCCTGCTGGGGGCGAGGCGTTTTTGTGCCGGAAAATATCTCGAACAGGTCCTCCCGGACCGTTTTTTTCACAAATAAGGTCTGGGGATTCTGGGGCAGCATGCCCAGGGTCCCCTTTACGGAAATGTTGCCCCGCTGGGGCTTTTTCATGCCGGACAGCAGCTTCAGCGTGGTGCTCTTGCCCGCGCCGTTGCCGCCCAGCAGGGCCAGAAACTCCCCACGGCCCAGGGTCAGGTCCAGCCCCTTGATGACATCGGGGCTGTCCGGCTCATACCGGAACCACGCGCCCTGCACCGTCAGCACCGGCTGGCGCCGGGGGTACGTCTGCTCCCGGGGCAGCGGGACCAGCGGATGCTCCGCCGCATAGCTCCGCAGAAAATCCCGGCCCTCCCGCACGGTGACGGGACAGGGGGCCTCCGTTTCCACCGAGGCCCAGACGCGCATGGCGGCGGGCATGGCCAGAAACATCCGGTGGCCCAGGGTCTTTAGCCGGCGGCCCACGTCGTAGGGCGTGCCGGTGCACAGCAGCTGCCCCCGGTCCATTACCGCCACGGCGGTGGCCAGGGGAAAGGCCTCCTCCAGCCGGTGCTCCGTCAGCACCACGGCGGTGCCCAGCTCCCGGTTGATCTTTCCCAGCACCGCCAGGAAATCCGAGGCAGCAATGGGGTCCAGCTGGCTGGTGGGCTCGTCCAGAATCAGCACGTCCGGCTGCATGGCCATGACGGAGGCCAGGTTCAGCAGCTGCTTCTGGCCTCCGGACAGCTGGGAAACGTCCCGGTAAAACCAGTCCTCGATGCCGAAGAATGCCGCCATCTCCGCCACCCGGCGGCGGATGGTGGGGGTGTCCACCCCCAGGCTCTCCAGCCCGAAGGCCAGCTCGTGCCAGACCTTGTCGGTGACGATCTGGTTTTCCGGCGACTGCTGGACAAAGCCGATGCGGGCCGCCAGCGTCCGCTGGTCCACCCGGTCCAGCGGCGTATCCCGGAACAGAATACGGCCCTGCCGGGTCCCGTGAGGGGCCAGGGCGGGCTTCAGCTGCCGCAGCAGCGTGGACTTGCCGCAGCCCGAGGGACCGCACAGCACCAGGAACGCACCCTCCGGCACCGTCAGCGACAGGCTGTCAATGGCCCGGGCGGTCTGCCCCGGATAGGAAAAGGTCAGATTTTCGACGGTGAACAGCGCCATACCCGCGCCTCCTTTCGGTCTATGATCACCGGCGTCAGGCACAGGGCCAGATACGCCAGGTAAAAGCTGATGGAAAACGGCTGGGCCATGGCTCCCTGGAGCATGGGGAAATACCACCATTTCAGGCCCCCGGCAAGGCTTCCGCACAGCAGATACATGCCGCAGAAGCCCAGCCAGCCCAGGGCGTATTTGTCCCGGTCCTCCATGCGGTAAATGGAAAACGCCGTCCGGCCCCGGAGGCCGTAGCCCCGGCTTTTCATACTGTCGGCGGTTTCGATGGCGTTCTCCAGAGCCCAGGTCACCATGATGGAAAAGATGGTGACGGCCCTTCTGGCCCGCTGCCATGCGCTGCCGGTGGAGGCGTCCCGCCCGATGCAGAACTGCGCCTGGCGCACGGTTTCCAGCTGGCGGCGGAACAGGGGCACAAACCGCAGGGTCATGCTCAGCACCAGGGACAGGGCCGGGATCACCCGGCCAAACAGATACACAAATTTGTCCGACGTGATGACTCGGTTGAAGCACATGAACCACAGCACCACGGCGCACAGCATGGTCCCCGCCGCCAGACCATACAGAATACTCTCCAGCGTCAGGGGGTTGCCGGAGGGCAGATAGATGAGAATGGTGACACCCGCGTGGTTGAAGGCGGGATTCACCAGGGCCGCCAGCAGCAGCACCGGCAGGGCCACCCGCAGGTGCCTTGCCAGGGCCCGGCGGCCCTCCAGCTGCCCGGCATACAGCAGCGCCCCCAGCAGGGACACCGCCAGGCAAACCGGGTGCATCAGCACCATGGAATAGGCCAGCACCAGGGCAAAAAACAGGAAGTTCACCAGGGGGTGATAGCGGGAAAAGGCGTCGCCCACGGCTCCGGCCTCCTTTCGTCATACGGTTCTGCGCAGGGCGGGGCGCACAGGCCCCGCCCTGCGGGTTTTTTGCGGTTTTCGGGGCCTTACCCGACGGCGTAGCCGCCGCCTACGTCATAGCCCAGGTCGCAGGTATAGACCCAGCAGATCACGTCCCCCTGCTGCACCTGATACCGGGAGCAGCCGTAGTTGGGGAACCAGTCGTTGACCTTGTACATCCAGCCGGAGCCGTCGCCGACGTCGAACTCGTACAGGTTGTAGATCCCCTCGATATAGGCGGAGTTGTACATCGGCGTCCAGCTGAACTCCATGGGGATCTTCCTTTCCTTGCACACCCGCTGCAAAACGTCAAACACGCTCTCCCCCTGGGAAAACGTCACCGTAACGGCAGGCAGGATCACCCCGTCGGCGGGCACCAGCCCCCGCTTGGACTCGTCGCACTTGTCCATGTTGTTGAGGATGGTGGCGCAGGAGATGGAGATGGTGCAGGTATCCTGGTGGGACGTATCCGGCTGAGACGTTTCCGGCTCCACGGGCTTGGGCTTGCCGTCCGGCACCGGGTCCGTCTGGTAGCGGTCCTTGCCGCCGGTGGAGGAGTCGTCCGTCCCGGGCTCCTGGGGGGCGTCGGGCGTCTCCGGCGTATTCGTATTCCCGGGTTCCTCCGGCGTATCGGGGGTATTCTGATCGCCGGTCTGCTCCACGCCGGGAGGAATGGGTGCTTCCGGACCAGTGCCGACCATCAGGTCGCAGCCGGAAAGGGACAGGGCCAGCAGCAGCGTCAGCAGCAGGGTCAACAGGACTTTGGGGAATCGATTCATCATCGAAAAACACCTCCTATCAGAGCACCGCGCGCAGGGACGTTGTGACAACGTCCCTGCGCCGGTGTATTTCCTTGGGGTTACGCGGGTCTGATGCGGGGCTTATGCGCGCTTTTTCTTTCTCTGCATCAGCAGCGCAGCGGCGCCGGACAGGGCGGCAGCACCCATCCACAGCACCAGCAGGCTCTCGTCTCCGGTGCGGGGGGTATCGGGCTTTTCGGGCTTGGCGGGCGTCACGGGCTGGTCGGGGGTCACGGTGACGGTGACATCGCTCATGTCGTACAGGCTGGTCTTCTGGGCCAGCAGGCGATAGTAGGCCGCCAGGGCATAGTAGCCCTGCTCGGTGGCCATGCCGTCCACGGTCTTGTCGGCCATCAGGTGGCGGAAGCCGCCGCCGGTGACATAGAAGCCGCACAGCGCGTCCACGACGCTGACGCCGCTCTTTACGAACCGGCTGTCGGCGGTGGGATCAATGCCCAGGGCCGTCAGGGCCACGATGACCTGGGCCGTGGACTCGGCGGAGGCATCGGTGCCGGGGATCTCGCTGAAGGTAGCGTCGTCGTTCTGCACGCCGGTCAGGAAGGTCAGGGCCGCGTCCACAGCCGCCTTCACCTGAGCATTTTCATAGTAGGGGGCCAGGGCCTGCACGGCCATGGCGGTCATGTCCACATCGGGGACCTGGGAGGAGGCGATGACAGGCCAGCTGCCATCCTCGCGCTGGGTATCCAGAATGGCGCGGACCAGCTTCTCCCGGGTCACGTCGCCGGAGGTGGGATAGCCGTGGCTGTCCAGCGCCAGCAGCGCCCAAACGGGACCGTTGACGCTCTGCTTGGTGATGAACGCCATGGAATCCAGACCGTCCAGCAGGCTCCGCCCGGCCACATGGGTCACGTCCTTGCCGATGGCGGTCAGGGCCAGGATCAGACGGGAATTCTCGGTGGAGCGGGAGCGGTTCAGACGGCCGTTCTCGTCCATGGCCTTTTGCACATACTCCACCACGGAGGCGTAATACGCGTCCGCACCGGGGACGTCCCGGCCGGAACGGGCCAGGCCCAGAACCGCCCACTCGCCGCCGATGGAGCCGGTGACGGGGGCGCCCTTGGAAACGATGAAGTCGCCGGTAGTCTTATAGATATCCTGAGCGTTCAGCTCCGCCAGGCGGGCCTCGGCGGCCAGCAGCACATCGTAGTTGCCCACGCGCTCCTGGAGCTTCTGGCCCAGGGCGTCGTAGGCGGCCCGGGCAGCCTCCACGGCGGCACGGGACGCGGGGATCACGGGCTGGCCGATGGCGTCGATCAGCTCCTCCACATGGGCAACCGCCTCATCCTGGAGCTGGGCCAGCTTCTTCTCGGCAGCCAGCAGCACATCGTAGTTGCTGACCTGGGCCTTGCGCTGGTCGCTCAGGGCGTCATAGGCGGCGCGGGCGGCCTGGATGGCCTCCTCGGAGTCCAGGGTCACGGTGCCGATGGCGGCGATCTTCTGCTCCACGTCGTGGACGTACCAGCCGGTCAGAGGCAGCACCAGCTCAGGCAGACGGGTCAGGACTGCGGCGGTGGTGGAACCGTACTGGCGGTCCATGCCGGAGCGGTAGGACACGCCGCGGTGGGTGGGAATGCCGCCGAAGCCGCCCACCCGGATGGTACCGGTCAGGTCATAGCTATAGCCTTCGGCGGTCTCGGGGATGGTGACGCTCAGCAGCTGGCGAACGGGGTTGCCGCTGAAATCATACTGGCCGAAGGGGGTGCCGGGGTTGGTCTGATACTTGTTGCCCTGGGCATCCAGGTACACCAGGGAGAAATTGAAGTTGTAAACGCCGGAGATCTTCTCCTTGGGGCTTACCAGGTCATGGAACTGGACTTTTACGGCCTGGCCGGGGACCAGCTCAGCATCCTGGGGCAGGACCTTGCCGTCGGCGTCGATGAGGTCATAGCTGACGCCCCGGGCGGTGATGACCTGGTAGGTGGCCATGCCGTCCTTCTCGATGCGGAGAATGTGGCGGCCGGTGGTCAGGCCCGTAACGGTGACCTGGCCGTTTTCATCCACGGAAACGCCCTGGCTGGTGAAGCCGTTGAAGGTCATCTTATCGGTGACGGTGGAGCGGGCCACGGTAACGGTGCAGCCCTCCTGGGGAGTGAAGCTGTAGCTGGCGCCCTGGGTACCCACATAGAACAGGATGTCGTGCTCGGCATCCAGATACTTCTGCTCGTCCTTGGTGATGTTCACGGTGGGACGGTCGATGAAGGTGTTGGTCTGGATAGAGGAGCCGTCGGCACCCACGGACACCACGAACACGCCGGTGAACTCCGGCCAGATGGCGCTGAAGTCCTTGCCGCCCATACCCTGAACGAAGGTCATGGCGTCATAGGTCACCTGGACGATGGCGGTGCCCGGGTGGTTGGCGGTCATGGTGGCCAGGCAGGAATTGTTGGCGTCGGGGGTGATGGTCACCACGTCGCTGTCGCCGCCGTCCAGGCTCAGCACCTGATAGTGCGCGTCGGGCAGGGCGATCTGGCTGTTCATGAAGCTCTCGATGGCCTGCCAGCTGCGCAGCACGTCCAGCTCGCAGCTCTGGCCCACCTCCAGGTTCTTATAGCCCTGGCGGTTGATGTTCAGATAGATGTTGCCCAGGTCGTACACGTTCTTGTCGAAGCGGTACACGGTATCGCTGCTGAACGCATCGTCCATGTGCAGATCGTCCCGGGTCACCGCCAGCTCCTGGCCGCCGGTGAATTTGCCGAAGGTCCAGTAGGTGACGCCGTCGGGATTCTGGGCCCGCAGGAACTGCTGACTGCCGGTCTCCGGCAGGCGGAAGGAGGCGGTCATGGTGTCGCCCTTGGTCTCCTGGGAAACGGGCTCCAGGAAGGTATAGCTATAGTAGCTGCCGAAGGTGCCCATCCGCAGGGTAGAGCCGGCGGGGGCGGTGACGGTGACGTCCAGGGCCTTGGGAATGGTCAGAGAGAAGCTCTTGGCGCCGCAGTCCACGGTCTGCTTGTTGGTCATGGCGGTGCTGACAGGCAGATAGCCCGCCGCCTTGTCGCCGATGGGGGTCAGGGTGATCTTCAGGCTGCCGCCCTCCACAAACAGGCAGGCGGTGTGGGTGCTGCCATAGGTGGTGGAGACGCCGGTCTTGGCCTGGAGGTCCGTGCCGTCGGGGCCGGTAACGGTGACGTCGATGGTGTAATCCTTGCCCTCCACCCAGCTGCTGCTGTCGTTGGTGGCATAGATCTCATAGACGCGGTTCAGGGTGAACACGTTGTCCTGATTGGCCTTCACGGTCAGCACCAGGGTGCCGTTGCACTGGCCCTCGGCGTTGTAGCCCTCCACCAGATAGTCGCCGGCCGGCAGCTTGGTGTTCATCATCAGCTTATAGCCGTCGGCCTCGGGGGTCACATTGGCCAGCAGGTCCCGGTCTCCCTTGACGCCATCGGCGAAGTCATACAGCTTCAGGGACGCCAGCTGTGCATTGTGCAGGCCCTTGAAGGAGACATCCATGTCACCCTGGGGCGCATCGCCCTCCTGGGACACGGTGACGGTGTAGGTGGTGGGGGTGATGGCGGGGGACCACTCGGTGGCCGCCGCCTTGTCGCCGCAGCGGATGGTCAGGACGGTGCCGTTATGGACGGGCACGGTCTCCACCCGGCGGTAGTCGGTGCCGTCGGCGGTGAGATACACCTGGTTGTTCTTGTTGGAGGCGGTGGCCGTCATCCGGATGCCGGTGACGCCCTGGGGCAGGGTCAGGGTGTAGGCGGTCTTGTCTGAGGCGAAGTCGGGAGTCAGGACGCCCTCGCTGAAGGACAGGGCCGCCAGGCTGGTGTCGCTCTGGGTGTTCCAGTCGCCGCCGATGTCCGCGCCGTAGCCGTTGGTGGTGTACATCACGCGGATGATATCCCCGGCGAACAGCTTATCCCCGGCCTTGATGTCCTTGAACCCAACGTTGGTGAACCAATCGTTCAGGGTTCCCATCCAGCCGGAGGCTGCGCCGCCGTCACCGGCGGACAGGCCGTTGATCTCGCTGATGTAGCCGGACTCCGCGCCGGTCTGGGAATAGGTACCCAGGGCGCTGACGATGCAGTCCATCATGGAGGACCCGGGGGGCCAGGTCCACCCACTTGTCCACCAGCGTGCCATCCCAGGCAGCGCCGTTGGCCTTTGCGTAGGTCGTGTTTTCCACAACGACCCGAACCTGGCCGTCGTGGTTCTCTGCTGCCCAGACAGTGGCGGGTACCAGGCTCAGTACCATCACCAATGCCAGCAGCAGAGAAACGATGCGTTTCTTCATATGCATTTTCCTCCTGTGAAAAATTTATGCCCAGCCGTTTCCGGCAAGTCAACGGAGTGCGTCTGCGGCGGAGGAGAAGCAGATACACGCCCGCTGCAAAAACCGCCGGTACATCCCCTGAAAAAGGAGACACCGGCGGCGCATGGTTCCTGTCTGCGCCCAACGAAGATAACGCCCGCCGCGCTGAATGCCCTCCGCTGTGCAATTCTCCTGCCTCGCGCCGTGGAGCCGATGGCTCCTCGTTTGCATCCTACCTTCTCAGGGGACTGCCCCCAATGGCGGACTTTCGTCCCGGCGGCCAAGGCCGCTTCGGTGCATTCTTGCGCCCACAGTGCCGTTCGCGTGGGGTTCTTTCGCCCCGTTTCTTTCAGGCTGGCACCTGGCCGTTTTCCGGCCTTTGCGGTACCCGCCGCACAGCATCCTCGGACATGATTCGATTATCCGGCTCTGCGTTCTCGCAAAGCCATTCTTATCATACAGCATCCGGCAGGAAAAGTCAACGGTCCGCCCCATGCAAAACGGCTGTGTATTGCAGGACTGCAAAAAACCGCCGCAGCGGCGCGGAGTCCCCTTGTTTTGCCGGAAAAAAAGATGTATAATCAAGGCCAGTGGGACAGGGCGAGAAAACCGCGGGATGCTCCCCGGGAAAGCCTGTCCGCATCCGTCAAAGAAGCAAAGGAAGAGCACTGTCATGGAAATTTTGCACGAGATCAACCCGGCGCTGGAGGCTCTGGCGTACTTAGGCTCCCGGGCCAACGGCCATACCCTGGACCGGCTGGAGGAGCGCTTACAGGCCCGGGGCGTCCGGAAGGCGGAGCCCTTCCATCGGGCCAGCGCCGCCCTGCGGGAGCTGCTGCAGGACCTGGACGCGGAGGTTTCCGTCCCGGCAGAGACCCTGCAGCGTCTGTTCGGCGACATCAAGGGCTTTTCCTACAGCACCATCGGGTCCTATAGTCCGGCTTTTCTGTTCTTCTATCCCATGCTGTCCCGCCGGCAGGACTTTGAGACCCTGATGCAGCGGATGGAGTGCCTGACGCCGGACGAGACGGCGCGAAACATGATGATCTCGCTGAGCCTGGAGGAGCAGTCCGGCCCTGCCGACGGGGCCGCCGCAAAGCTGGTTTCCCGGGTGCTGGCGCTGACGATCCCCACGGAGAGCCGCCTGGCTCTGCTGGAGATCCACCAGAATTACCGGACTCTGCTGCCGGAGATCGCAGCCTGTCTGCGCCCGGCCATAGCGGCGCTGGAGACGGAGTCCGGCCGCATTCAGGAGATCATAGAGGCCTTCTGCCGGGAGGTGGAGGGCCTGGGGACGGAGAGCTATCTCCGGGAGACCTCCAGCCTGGCCATCACGCCGGAGGTGCATTATCACCTGATCCCCTTTCTGATGGGACCGGATACCAACCTCTCCATGGAGCAGGAGGACGGCAGCGTGCTGATCTGCTGCGGAGTTATGCGGCTGTCGCTGCGGCGCACCCTGGCGGAAAACAGCAGCGCCTCCCAGGTCTATGACGCCATCCGCATCATCGGGGACAAGACACGGTTTGACATTCTCTGTTATCTGAGGGATCATCCGGCGGTCTACGGTCAGCAGCTGTGCAGCCATTTCGGCCTGGCCCGCAACACCATTCACCACCATATGAGCAAGCTGGTGAATGCGGGACTTGTTACCTGCCTGGTGGAGGGAAACCGTATTTATTACACCACGGACCGGGAGCACCTCTCCTATTTGCTGAACCAGCAGCGGCAGCTGCTGATCGGCGGAGAGGATACGGAGCAGCAGGAAAAATAAAACCGGCAGGAATGCCGCCGACGCAGGGTTTGCCGCGCCGGCGGCATTTTTTTGCAGGGTAAACACATGGCCGCACCTGTAGGCGCGGCCATGTGTTTACCAGCGCCGCTTTTTCTTTTCGCCCTCCCGGCGCTGGAAGGGCTTGTCGATGAGGATGATGTCCTCTCCGAACCGCTGGACGCAGTCCCAGGGAATGTAATAATCCTCGCCCCGGCCGAACAGACCGAAGAACCGGCAGGGGCCAAAGACGATCAGGGCCTTGACGGTCCCCTCTGGGATGCAGAGCTCCAGGTCTCCCACGCAGCCCAGACGGCTGCCGTCGCAGATGTTGATGACCTCCTTGCGGCGCAGCTGTGAAAATCGGCACATCATGGTCTCCACCTCAGCTCCAGCCTATGCGCCTTCCGGCGCGTCCTATGCCATCAGATCACCGCGTCCGCGGGGATGCCGCCGCCCGTGGCCGCCGTGAACCGGCGGGTGACAAAACTGTTAGATCATCTTTAAGGAATCTTAAAGGTTCCCCCCTTGTTTCTTTAACTGTTTTTCTTTATACTGAATTTTGGGAACAGGGACAGCTGATCGGAAGCTGTATCGCCAAAAAAAGAGCCGCTCTTGACAGGAAGCAGCAGATCATATATACTAAGTGTATCAATCATCTTGATACAGTTGCGCCTGTGCACACAGAGAAAGGAAAGCGCCTATGGAGACGTTAAAGACCATCAATTTTATCATAGCGGTTATTTTCTTCGTCTGCTATACCTATCAGTTTTTGTATATCCCGGTGCCCTGGCTGCGGAAGGAGAAGCCCCACGGCCCGGCCAAGGCCAACCGGTACGCCGTTCTGATCTGCGCCCGGAACGAGCAGCGGGTCATCGGCGACCTGATCGCCAGCCTTCGGGGGCAGACATATGACCAGAGCCTGCTGTCCATTTTCGTGCTGGCGGACAACTGCACCGACGACACGGCCATGGTGGCCCGGGTAGCCGGGGCCCATGTGTATGAGCGGTTCAACCAGGTGCGGGTGGGCAAGGGCTACGCCCTGCAGGAGCTGCTGGAGCATCTGGAGCAGGATTATCCCCGGGGCTTTGACGGATACTTCGTGTTTGACGCGGACAATATTCTGGCTCCCAACTATGTGGAGGCCATGAACCGGACATTTTCCGACGGACACGAGATCATCACCAGCTTCCGCAACAGCAAGAATTACGGCGACAACTGGATCAGCGCCGGTTATGCCCTGTGGTTCCTGCGGGAGAGCCGGTATCTCAATCACGCCCGGTTCCTGCTGGGCACCAGCTGCGCCGTGTCCGGCACCGGGTTCTTGTTCAGCCGACAGGTGCTGGAGGAGACGGGGCCCTGGCCCTTCCACCTGCTGACGGAGGACATCCAGTTCTCCGTGGACCAGGTGACCCGGGGACGGAAGATCGCCTTCTGCCCCGACGCAGTGCTGTATGACGAGCAGCCCACCACCTTCCGCCAGTCCTGGAACCAGAGGCTGCGGTGGTCCAAGGGGTATTTGCAGGTATTCCGGGGCTACGGCGCCAAGCTGCTGCGGGGCGCGGCCGGGGGGAGCTTCTCCTGCTACGACATGGCGGCGGCCATTATGCCGGCCTTTGTCCTGTCGGCGGCGGCCATCGTGTGCAATGTGACGGCGGCGGTGCTGGGAGCCATTCGGGGGGCAGATCTGACCATTGCCCTGTGGTCTGTGGGGCAGATGCTGCTGAACATGTATCTGACGCTGTTTATCCTGGGGGCCATCACCACCGTTACCGAGTGGCGGCGGATCCATACCAAGGCGGTGAAAAAGGTGATCTACGCCTTCACCTTCCCGCTGTTTATGTTTACATACATTCCCATCTCCTTCGCGGCGATCTTCTGCAAGGGGGAGTGGAAGCCCATTGAGCACCGGGTCAGCGCGGCAAGCCTGCGGGGCCGGGGCCGGGAGGAGCTGCTGCCCTTCTGACGGAGCGGCCTGAGAGAATGGAGAGGCGAACACCATGTACAACATTCTGGTCTGTGACGACGAAAAGGATATCGTATCGGCGCTGCATATTTATCTCAGTGCCGAGGGCTATCGGGTGCTGACGGCCTTTGACGGGCCGGAGGCCCTGCGGCTGCTGGACCGGGAGGAGGTACACCTGGTGCTGCTGGATGTGATGATGCCGGGAATGGACGGCATCACCGCCATGACCCGGCTGCGGCAGAGCCGGAATCTGCCGGTGATCCTGCTGACGGCCAAGTCCGAGGACACGGACAAGGTGCTGGGGCTGAATATGGGAGCCGACGACTATGTTACCAAGCCCTTTAACCCCGTGGAGCTGCTGGCCCGGGTCCGGTCCCAGCTGCGGCGGTATATGACTCTGGGCGGCGGCCATGTGGCCCCCACCGCCGTGACCATCGGCGGAGTGAGCCTGGACGACAATGCCAAGACCGTCACCGTGGACGGGGACACCGTGAACCTGACGCCCCTGGAATACGACATTCTGCGGCTGCTGATGCAGCATCCGGGGAAGGTGTTCTCGCCCCAGGAGATCTATCGCCGGGTGTGGCATGAGGACCCGGCGGCGGACAATCCCGTGGCCGTCCACGTGCGGCACATCCGGGAGAAGATCGAGATCAACCCCGCAGAGCCCCGGTATCTGAAGGTGGTGTGGGGCAAGGGGTACAAAATGGAGGGGGCGGCGCAATGAAAAAGCTGCTGGAAAAGCCATGGGCCAAGGCCCTGGCCTTTCTGCTGACCCTGCTGCCGGGCACGGCGGCGGTGTATGGCGGCGTCGAGCTGGTATACATATATGTCTATAACATGCATACGGACAGGCGCCTGGATATGCTGTGGGCCGTGACGGCGGTGTGCGCCGTGGTGGCTGCGGCATCCCTGGTGTTCTCCCTGTCGGCGGCGGGACACTGGCCAGGCCATGAGGGCATCCATCTGACCTGGGTGGAGAAGATCCCGGTGGACCTGTTTGTGCTGGGGTTGACCTGCGTGTGGTACATCTATCTGGACGCCGTGTACTATCCATCGGCCACGCTGGGCCTGGCGGTATTTGTGGCGCTGGCGTACCTGTTCGTGCTGGCGTTTACAGCCCGGTGCAAGGCCGGGACCGTGCTCAGCGACCTGCTGGCGCTGCGGCTGCTGCGGCTTTTCAGCCGGGGGGCTGTGTGGACCTGGCGGCACCTGCGGCGGCTGTTTCTGGGCCTGCCTCTGGCGTGGAAAACGGCGGCGGTGCTGCTGGCCGTTATGGCGGCGGACCTGCTGATCTTCGCCTATGGCATGGACGGGGGGCAGGCGGCGCTGTATGTGACGCTGCACCTGGTGCTGCTGGGGGCGGCCATCTGGCAGGTGCTGGCCCTGCGGCAATTGCAGCGGGGAGGCGAGAAGCTGGCGGAGGGGGACTTTTCCCATCCCGTGACCCTGAGCCGGGGGGCGCTGCCGGAGCTGAAGCGCCATGCGGAGAACCTGAACTCCGTGCAGGCGGGCATTCAGCGGGCTGTGGAGGAGAAAATGAAGTCCGAGCGGCTGAAAACCCAGCTGATCACCAATGTGTCCCACGATATCAAGACGCCGCTGACGTCCATCGTCAGCTATGTGGACCTGCTGAAAAAGGAGGAGATGCCCTCCGACGCGGCGCGGGAGTATCTGGCGGTGCTGGACCGGCAGTCCCAGCGGCTGCGGAAGCTGACGGAGGACCTGGTGGAGGCGTCCAAGGCATCCACGGGGAATATACCGGTATCGCCGGCCCCTACGGATCTGAACGTGCTGCTGAGCCAGGTGTGCGGCGAGTATCAGCAGCGGCTGGAGGACCAGGTGCTGGAGCCGGTGCTGGCTCTGTGCCAGCCGGGGCCGGTGGCTATGGCCGACGGGCGGCTGCTGTGGCGGGTGCTGGACAACCTGATGAGCAACATCTGCAAATACGCCATGCCCGGGACAAGGGTGTATCTGTCCACGGAGGCGGGAGAGGACGGCGTGCGGATGGTGGTGAAGAATATCTCGCGGTATCCGCTGAATATCTCCGCCGACGAGCTGACGGAGCGGTTCGTCCGGGGGGACAGCTCCCGGTCCACCGAGGGCAGCGGGCTGGGGCTGTCTATCGCCACCAGCCTGACCGCCATCCAGGGCGGCGACTTCCGACTGACCATCGACGGCGACCTGTTCAAGGTGACGCTGACGCTGCCCCGGGCGGAGCAGAAGGAAAAACAGGAATAACGGCGCATGAAAATACCCTCCGGCGGAGTGAAAACCGCCGGGGGGTGATTTTTATGTGTTGGCACAGCGGGACAGAAACTGCCGGGTGCGCTCCATCCGGGGATGGTCCATGACCTGACGGGGGTCCCCCTGCTCCACGATGACGCCGCCGTCCATGAAGATCAGCCGGTCCGCCACGTCCCGGGCGAAGGCCATCTCGTGGGTCACCACGATCATGGTGGTGCGGCGGCCGGCCAGCTGGCGGATGACCCGCAGCACCTCGCCGGTAAGCTCCGGGTCCAGGGCGGAGGTGGGCTCGTCGAAGCACAGC
>ENA-OZAA01000694-OZAA01000694.1-human-gut-metagenome-genome-assembly--contig:-NODE-694-length-14633-cov-6.078612_pt1 | contig 14633 bp, 15 predicted proteins | sample MGYA00244204_ERZ653492 | MGnify/ENA primary metagenome ERZ653492 (study PRJEB26926, sample SAMN06164980) | human gut metagenome | biome: ENVO:00009003; feature: ENVO:2100002; material: ENVO:00002003... | reverse complement strand
GGGCTTTTTTGCGTCAGTGACGCAGACAATGACGCTACCGACCCTGTACCGATACGTTCGTTCCCTAACCCGCCCGGTGACGATAGGCTCTATGTCAATAGTTGGGGTAGAGAGAACCTTTTTAAATCCGCTGGCACTGCATTCTTGTATGAGCATTGCCCATTTCTGTGCCCGATACGCATCCCGCACGACTAATACTTCTCTCATTTGAAATCATCCCTGTTTAGTTTCTCGAAAAACTCACGGTGAGTTTTCGAGGTTTGGGATATTATCTCATAGATGTGCAGGAGATGCTAGGCGAGGGGTTGTTGAGCGCCTACCACACGTGGGCCAGCAGGCCCACGTTGCAGGGCTTTTTTGGTTGTCCGGCTGCTGTATGGCCCAAGGAAATCTTCCCCGTGCACTAATGTTGTTCGTATTGTAACACAAAGGGTAGCAATCGTCGAGAGGGTTCTTTTGGGGGGTGGGCCAAGGGATGGCAGATGTTACAAAATTCGGTATGGTTTTTTGTAATAGGTTATGCGCTTAACCTTTGCAAAATGGGGATAACAGCGGTACTATGTAAGCAGAACCGAAAAGGGGGGCGCAGAGATGTCGCAGGATAGGGTTCGCATTGCGGATATAGCGGATGCGCTGGGTCTTAGTACGGCTACTGTTTCCAATGTGATTCATGGCAAAACCGGCAGGGTTTCCCAGGAGACGGTAAAGCGGGTGCAGCAGGAGCTGGAAAAAACCGGGTATATTCCCAACATGGCAGGTATTCTGCTGGCGAGGAACAATTCCAGAATTCTGGGCCTGGTGGTCAACGACAATGCAAAATACGAGGGCAGGGTTCTGGAGGACGGCTTTATTATGTCGTCGGTCAATGCCCTGTGCCGGGAGGCCAATGAGAAGGGATATTTTCTCATGCTGAAAACCACGGCGGATATCCGGGAAATTCCGGTTTTCGCCTCTATGTGGAATATGGACGGGCTGATTCTCATGGGATTCTGCGAGGCGGACTATGAGGCGCTGCGCAGCCAGATGCGGATTTCCTTTGTGGTATACGATGGGTATTTTGCCCAATGCTCCAAGGTGGTGAATCTGGTTATCGACCACTACAGCGGCGGGTACCAGGCGGGAACATACCTCCGGGAGCTGGGGCACAAGCGGGCGCTGTGCCTTTCGGACAATCTCATCTGCATGGATTGGGAGCGGATTACAGGCTTCCGCAGCGCCTTTGCCCCGGGGGAAACCCAAATCTGGCAGATTCCCAACACCAAAGAGGAGCGGGAACGCTATTATCAGGAGAAATTCTCGGAGCTTTTGCAGATGGGCATTACGGCGGTTTTTGCGGTTTCCGATTATTACGCTCTGGATTTCATGGGCTTTGTCCAGGGAAAGGGACTGCAAGTGCCCCGGGATATACAAATCGTCGGCTTCGACGACACCCTGGCCAGCAGGCAGAGCAGTCCGCCCCTGACCACCATCCACCAGGATGCGCCCCTTCGGGCCAAAACGGCGGTGGAATGCATCGAGGCAATGCGTGACGGAAGAGAATGCCCTGCTGAAATTCTCCTTCCGGTGACGCTGATTCCCAGAGAAAGTACGAGGAGATGGCCATGGCAGGTTTTATGAAATCCCTGTGCAAAATTGCAGTCCCGGTGACATTGCAGAGCATGCTGCAAGCATCCTTTTCCATCGTTGACCAGATAATGATTGGCCAGCTGGGAGAGACCAATATATCCGCAGTGGGACTGTGCGGAAATTTCACCCTGATTTTCTCTGTGATGATTGGTGCGGTGAGCACTGTGGCGGGGATACTCATCGCCCAGTTTATGGGAGGCAACGATGAGGAGGAGGCCTGGAGCAGCCTGGATGTCAGTCTGCTTTGCGGAATACTGATAGCGGCGCTGTTCCTGTTGGCTTCGGCGGCCCTTCCGGCGCAGATTCTTGGACTGTATACGGCGGATGCGGGAATTGTAGACACCGGCAGCGTGTATTTCCGGATTGTGGCATGGGCCTATATCCCCATGGCAGCAAGCACCGTTCTGTCTGCATGGATGCGTTGCAGGGAGCACGCCACCATTCCCTTCTTGGCAAGCCTGGGGGCCGTTGCCGTGAATACCGGGCTGAATTATGTGCTGATATTCGGAAAACTGGGCTTTGCCGCCATGGGAATCCGGGGGGCAGCCATTGCCACGTTGGCTTCCCAGCTGGTGAATCTGCTGTGCATCCTTCTGGGCTTTGTTATCTGCGAGAAAAAGGATGGGGGCAAGGCGATCTGGTCACTGCATTTCCGAAAGCTTACCCTTGGAAATTACCTGATGATGATACTGCCAATCCTGGTCAGTGAGTTTCTTTGGAGCCTGGGGCAGAATGTGGAGTCCGGGGTATACGGCCATCTGGGCACGGTAAGCCTTGCGGCCTACACCCTCACCTGCCCTGTCCAGGGATTGATGGTGGGGGCCCTGAGCGGCCTGTCGGCGGCAGCCGGTGTTATGGTGGGCAAGCGGCTGGGGAAGAAGGAATACGATGCCGCCTACAGGGAGTCGCAAAAAATCATGCTGGTGGGCCTCCTGGGGGCGGTGCTGGTGTCCGCCGTGCTGATTTTGCTGGCAGGGGCCTATACCGGGCTGTACCGTGTGGATTCCGGTGTAAAGGAGCTGGGGAAGCACTTGCTGGTGGTATTTGCCCTGTATGCCCCGGTCAAGGTGGAGAACATGATTCTGGGTGGGGGCATTATCCAAAGTGGCGGCAATACCAAATGGATTATGGCCATTGACATTGCAGGAACCTGGCTTGTGGGAATCCCTCTGTGCCTGCTGGCGGCATATGCATTTCACTGGGGCATCCTGGGGGTATATGCCCTGCTGACCACGGAAGAGCTTTTCCGTCTGGCCGTAAGCCTTATAGTCTTCCGAAGACGCAAATGGATGATTAGCCTTTCATAGCACCGGGCAGGAGACATTTTACCGCATAGGGGATATTTCTCTTGGGATATATCCCCCCGGGGGGCTTCCGGAAAGGGGCAAAATCTGGTAGAATCCTGGTAAGGTCAATTTAGGGTATGAAGGGCTGGGCCGTTTGCACCAGCCCTTTGCCCTATGAATGGAAAATGAAGGTAGAATGAAATGAAAAAGCTCCTTGCAATGCTGTTGACGCTGTCCATGCTGTTTGCCCTGGCCGTCGGCACCGTAACCGTATCCGCCGAAGAAACCCGCACCATTGTGGACGGCATGGACCGCAGCGTGGAAATCCCCGCCGATGTCCAGCGGATTGTCTGCGTAGGTGTAGGTGCCCTGCGCTACACCTGCTATGTGGGCGGTGCCGACCGGGTGGTTGGCGTGGAAGATTACGAAACCAAGCCCAGCATGAGCCGTCTGTACAACTATGTGAACTTTGACCTGTTCAAGGATTTGCCTGTAACCGGCACCAACGGCGAGCCCTTTGTGGAGGAAATCATCCATGTAGAGCCCCAGGTGATTGTGTTGAGCGCTTACGCCAATCAAGACCCGGACGAGCTGAGCCAGAAGACCGGCACCCCCGTGGTGGTGGTTCCCGGCAGCGACACCACCCTGGACGAGAAGGCCTACACCACCATCCGGATTCTGGGCGAGCTGTACCAGCTGGAAGACCGGGCAGAGGCGCTGACCAATTACCTCCGGGGGGTTCAGGAGGACTTGGATCAGCGCACCGTGTCCGTCCCCGATGACCAGAAGCCCAGCTGCTATGTGGGCGGTGTATCCTTCAAGGGGAACCACGGCTTCGAGGGCACCGAGGCCCACTACGGCCCCTTCGAGCTGATTCACGCCAACAATCTGGCCAACACCACCGACCAGGCCGGTGCCTTCAACATCGATGTGGAGCAAGTGCTCGCTTGGGATCCCGACTTCATTTTCCTGGACTTCAACGGTATGCAGCTGGTGAACGAGGACTACGAGGCCCATCCCGATTTCTACCAGGCCCTGACTGCGGTGCAGGAGGGCAAGGTATATTCCCAGATTTCCTTCCGCTCCTACGCCTCCAATCTGGAAACCGCACTGGCGGATGCCTACTATGCCGCCTGCATCCTGTATCCCCAGCAGTTCCAGGATGTTGACCCGGTGGAGAAAACCGGCGAAATCTTTACCATGCTGCTGGGCAGCAATCCCTATGACGATTTGAAGGGAGCAGGCTATGAATTCCGTCCGATTGTTATCGGGGAATAAGCATGATTTAACAGACTACCGGAAAAATCAGGTCAGGAGCATCCTCTTTTTGATGCTCCTGACTGCTTTGCTTCTGGTGTCCGTGCTGTTTTCCCTGCGTGCAGGCTCCTATAACACGCCAACGGCGGAGCTCATCAAGGGTATTTTCGGAAAATCCGCCGACAAAAAGGTGAATCTGGTCATCCGGAACAATCGGCTGCCCCGTATTTGCACCGCCATTGTCGCCGGTGCCGGGTTGGGTCTGGCGGGCTGTATCCTCCAGGCCATTCTCCATAACCCCCTGGCCTCCGCCTCCACCCTGGGCGTTTCCCAGGGCGCTACCTTCGGGGCTGCCTTTGCCATTGTCACCCTGAATCTCACCGGCGGCATTGCCATTTCCCTGTGGTCATTCCTGGGCTCCATTGCGGTGGCAGCCGTGATTCTGGGACTGTCCCGGCTTAAGCAGGTCTCCGCCGAGGGCATTGTGCTGTCCGGCGTTGCCATCAGCTCCATGCTGGGGGGCGCCACCACCCTCATTCAGTATTTTGCCGATGAAATCCAGCTGTCCAACCTGGTGTTCTGGACCTTCGGCGATTTGGGCAGCACCAATTGGAGCGACCTGCGGGGCATGGCGCTGATGGTGCTGGTGCTGATTGTGTATTGCACCTTCCACCGCTGGGACTATAACGCTCTGCTCAACGGCGAGGAAACCGCCGTGAGCCTGGGTATCAACGTGCAGCAGCTGACCCTGAGCAATATGGTGCTGTGCTGCCTGACCTGCTCTATAATTGTCTCCCGGGTGGGCCTGATTAACTTCATCGGTCTGGTTGCGCCCCACATTGTCCGCATGGTGGTGGGCAACAACCATGTCTATCTGATTCCCGGCTCGGTGCTGGCAGGGGCTACCTTGCTGCTGCTGGGCGACCTGTTCGCCCGGGTGGCCATCATGCCTGTTATTCTGCCCATCGGTGCCATTACCTCCTTCCTGGGCGGCCCGCTGTTTTTGTATCTTCTGTTTAAGGGGGGCAAGCGGAAATGATTGCAGTGAATCATATTTCCTATCACTACCATGGCTGCGACGAGGTGCTGAAGGATGTAAGCTTTCAGCTGGAGCCGGGGCAGTTCCTTGCCATCCTGGGCAACAATGGCGTGGGAAAAAGCACCCTGCTGAAATGCCTCAATAAGATTCTCAAGGCGGATGAAGGCTCCTTCCTGCTGGACGGAGAGAATATCCTGAAAATGAGCAATCACGAGGTCTCCCAGCGGATTGCCTTCGTATCCCAGAACGTCCCCAACACCCAGATGACCGTGCACGATGTGGTCATGCTGGGCAGGCGGCCCTATATGAAATGGGGCTTTACGGAAAAAGACCATCAAATTGTCCACGAGGCCATGAACCGGCTGAACCTGGATGCCCTGCGGGGGCGGTTTCTCAACCAGCTCTCCGGCGGCGAGCGGCAGAAGGTGATGCTGGCCCGGGCACTGGCCCAGCAGCCCAAGCTGCTGCTGCTGGACGAGCCCACAAGCAGCCTGGACATCCACAATCAGTATCAGGTGCTGAAAATTGTCCGGGAGATTTGCCACAAGGACGGCCTGACCGCCATTGTGGTGATACATGACCTGAATCTGGCGTTGCGGTTCTGCGACAAATTTCTGCTGCTGCGGCAGGGGCAGGTGTATGATGCCGGCGACTGGCAGGTGCTGACCCCGGAGGCGCTGGAGCAGGTATACCAGGTAAAGGGCCGGGTGCTGGATGTGGAAGGAAGAAAAATGGTGCTGGTGGAGGAATAACCCCCGCCGAAAAAAGAAAGGAGTTTTTCTGATATGGATGAAAATAAGGAATTGTGGAGAAAATGTGTGGAATTTCACGGGCATGAATGCGGCGGTTTGACCATCGGCTACAAGGCGGCGCTGTATGCCATTGAGCGGCTGGGCTTGCAGCTGGGGGGCGGCGGCAACGCCGGATGCCTGTCCCCGGACGAGGAAATTGTGTGCATCAGCGAAAATGATGCCTGCGGCGTGGATGCCATTCAGGTAGTGCTAGGATGCAGCGTGGGCAAGGGCAATCTGCTGTTCCATATGCGGGGCAAGCAGGCATTCACCTTCTTCAACCGGAAAAGCGGAGAATCCCTGCGGCTGGTGCTGAAGCCCAGGCCCCAGAGCATGACCCGGGAGGAATCCTTCGCCTATTACCAGAGCTGCCAGCCGTCGGAGATGTTCGAGGCCATGGATGCCAAGCTCCGTCTGCCGGAAAAGGCACGGCTGTTCGATTCCTACACCTGCGAATGCTGCGGCGAAGTCACCGGCGCCAACTGGATTCGCCTGGCAGGGGGCAAAAAGCTCTGCCTGGACTGCTACGAAAGCTATAACCGCTTCGACGTGTAAAACAGAGTACACCATGGCAAAGTAGGCAACATTGTATTCTGAGCCGACGTAATCCAGAACTTTGGTAAACCCCCAGTCCATCTGGCAAGATTCTCCTGGCTCTGTGGTGAAATGTCAACCACGTTTTCCCTGTGGGGCTGCCAGCTGTCGTTTTGCAGGCATCAAATACTTGCAGGATGCAATGTAGTCTTTTACCATAGTGCAGCCACCAGGAAAGCCTACGGCTTGCAGTCGCTCCAGACACACCGCAGAATTGGTAATTCCTCTGCGAAGCATATCGTCCAGAATGGCGGTGCAGCCTGTCAGGATGGTCTGCCGGAACTTTCGGCCTTGCGAAGTATTGAGGTACTTCTGCAAAACCGTTCTGTTTCAGCCGTCTGAGCTTCGCCCTGGAGATCCCCATGCGGCGTTTCAACTCAGCCAGATTAATTCGTTCCAGAGAAAACTTCTCGCCCTGCTCGGACTCTATTTCCTCGATGGCTTGTAACATAATGTCATGGCAGCCATTGCTTTTTGTATCTTTCGTATTGCTCCTTTCCTGGGTTGTTGGCACTTTCCAGTATAAAGGATATGAAAGGGAAAAGTAATGGCTTTTTCTACTTGGCTACGAATGGCGATTTTCGTCCGGTACGAAATGGTCATTTCAGCTCGGCATTACCAAGGCTTAATAGTGATAGCAGAACATTGGTATCCAACGAAAACGAGGGCACAGGAGCAGTACAACAAACTGCCTCCTGCGCCCTTATTTTCTGGCACTGTGTCATCCAGAATGATGGTAATCCACTGCTCCTTATTCATCTATTACTTATACTTTAATATCACTTTGCACAGATCTGCAGGTACTAAATTTATTTTTGTGATCTCTTCTACCGTAACAAGAACAGGATTATATTGCCCGCGTTCTGTTTTCCTGATTGGGTCAGTATATTCAGGCCCCGTACCGGTTCCAAAACTCCCCCCCACATATTTACACAGAATAAAGAAGTCAATGCTGGTTGCACTTTCATACTTTTCTACGATTTCCAGGGCCTTACATGTTACACCCAATTCTTCACGTATCTCCCTTTCCACAGCTTGGAAAACAGTCTCATTACCTTCAACGCCGCCTCCTGGCACTACATAATACTCTGGCTGATCAAACTTAATCCTTTGGATTAGAGCAATACATTTTTCTTCTCGACTATTATGCATGAACATAATTCCTCGTGCTGTTGTTCGTTTAATCATTGACTATTACCCTTTCCTCAAACAAATCAAATATACTTATCTATTCCCGGGGCTTCAGTAGATAAATCTGCCAGTTTTCTATCCACTATATAGTTTGCGTATTCATAAATTGACTCTTTACTATTTGTCATGAAAAAACATACATGTAAATAAAAGCCAATTAAAAACAAAATAATGCCCAAGCTAAAGGCAATCAACCGTAAAAAGTTGGTTGCCTTTTTTGCCTATTATCAGAAAGAAGATGCTGCCCATGAGCGAAGAATTGGAAAGGCTGAAACACAAACAGTAGTCAAGCACAAGGAAAAGCGATTGCAGAGCGAGCTGAAACGGCTGACCAGAAGCGAGAGAACCCATCGGCTTTGCACTCGTGCCGGAAGGTTGGAGATCTTTCTGAAAGAGCCGACCGTCCTGGCCGATGAGGAGGGGATAGAGCTTTTTACATCCATCTTCCAGAGCGAAGCGGCTCAAAAGGAGCGGTGGATCATTAACTCAGAAGCGGACAGCGCAGAGTAGAACCAGCAGCATTTCTTGAGGGCCGTTCGGAAATTCCTGGAAATGGATACCTTGACAGCTCCGCTGCTTTCGATTTCGTGGAGAAACCATTGTCCATGAAATCCAGGGAGCCGGGAAAAACCGCACCCAGCGAATGGAAATCTGCTATCGCTTCGTGGGCGGCCTGGATATCCCAGAGCTAACGCAAGGCCCTGCTTACCAGAAACACATTCACCATGGTGCGGAACAGGCATTTTACACGGCCTGAAAGTAAAAAAATGAGTGTTCATAACCCAAATCTGTTATGAACACTCAATATGGTCGGAGTGTAATTATAGGATCTCAAAAAACACAGATATATCAACGGTTTGCTGGTAGTCGGCAAGAGGTATTCATCCTGAGAAAACAATTTTAACGCTACCACCCAATTTTGAGCGGTGACTTATTCTTTTACAAACTTTTCAAAAGCAAATTTACGTATATTAGGGTAAGCTGACTTGTCAACCTGTCTGGCAGCAGTAACAAGGCCACGTAGACGCTGACGACTTTTTTTATCAGTGGGATTATTGCGAAGATATTCATGCTCAAACATAATCTTTTTCCTAAGTGAGTTCTTGACGGTGGCTTTGCCCTCACTATTGATAATAACACCCGTCACCAATTTAGGATATGTTCTGGAATACCCTTTCACTTTTTTTCGGGAAACTTGGTAATTATATTTTCGGATAAGTGACAATACCGTTTTTCTAAACTCCGAGGATATGTTATGTTCGCTCGAAAATACCACATCATCTACATAGACAGTCATTATCACATCGTTATTATCTGACAACGCCTGTAATTCATCAAACATTTTGTGATTAACCAGATATGAAAGGATTTGACTTGTTGGAGCTCCAGAGATCAGATGATTATAGCATTTAACTCCTTTAGCTGCCAGAAAATCGTAAACTTCCGAAAGGAACTTTTGATCGAGCTTTTTAAGATCGGTTGTTGTTAAGTTAGTCAGTACCTCGGCAACATCAGGAGAACAGCACAAATCTTCAAAGAAAAAGCGATAAACTGTTTCTCTGCTAATCGAAGGGAAAAATGCAGTCAAATCAATCTTATATAGATTCCGAGTGCCCTCGCCCAAATGCTGGCGAGCATTATCGGAGTATGATTTTCCCTTAATGCCGGAAAAAACATTATCGGGCACTTCAATTTTTCCCAATAATGTTTTTATGCGTTTTTGTACAGTTTTCAATTCGGCCTGTGGAGGTTCAATAAGCCGAGGCTTTTTAGACATATCTACATAGGGACTAATCATCGAAACAACATAGTCTTGTTTTAACAAATCCCCATCTTTAATATGTAGAACATATTTTAGCATTTTCTTAGATTGAATTCCGTATAGTGGGCAATCAGTATATTTCAAAAGGAATTACACCTCAATTCTTAAAATGTGCTGGTGTTAGCTGTTGACTACTTTACCGATTATCCAACGGACAAAATCGGGAAGTAGTTCAGGGCAGCAAAAGGATACAGCCAGTACGGCTACTGCAATCAGTACAATGATGATCACAGCAGCAGGAACATGAGAGCGAGTCTCATTCGTGGAAACCTTGTTATTGTCACCGTAAACATTGATATTGATGACAATACTGGGCTTGTCCGCTTTCTTCACGGAATTCACCTCCTTGTTATTATTGGCCCTCAAAATTGAGGGGACTTCCCATCCGCCAACAACAAGGAGATATTGCAGCCTTATATCCTAAATTCACACCAGCACAAATCCGACTTCCCAAACAGTTTGTTCTGCTCGGTCCAACACCAAATCACTTGACACGGTCACAACGAAACACACATACATACTGACTACAAGTGCAGTCACAGTGTTACCGTGTTCGTGTGTCACTGTGTCGGGGTGACGAGGTGCTGATGGCACTTCTGCCGGAGAAAAATGCATCCTTACCCATAGGTACGATGCCGCCCGCGTTTTGATCACGAGCCAAACGAAGTCTGATCTGACCGCTCGTACTGACGATGTGATTATATCACAATAGGTCGAAAAAGAAAATAATAAATTGTAAATTCCACCCAGAGAGACAACGGGCGGCGTTTTCATATATAACACCATGAAGGGAGGTTACTTTCACCCGGCCAGTCTGCGGACTGGCTTTTTTTCATGCCACAAAAGGAGGTTTGCAAATGGCAGATGATAAGAAAAATATTCCCGAGACAGCCCCGTCCGCCGAGGCTCCCGCTCCTACGGTGGAAAATGCCGCTGTGCCGGAGCAGCCCGCTCCAGAGCCTGTGCTGACCGACGCAGAGACGGTCATGCTGGAACACGAGGGGCAGGCAGCACTCTTTGAGATGGGCGAGGCCGTGCCTGATCCCGCCGACGCTGTTATCCACGCCGAGATGGAGGAGCCTGCCGCTCCCGAAGCTCCCAAGGCTGAAATGGAGCAGGTGCAGCCACCTGATCCCGGCAAGGATGCACCCGCCCCGGCACATTCCGGCAAGGTAGTGGATTTTGCCGCCGCCCGTGACGAGGCGGCCAAGGAGGAGAAAAAGGCGGTCAAGCAGAAGCCGCCCACCGAAAAGGACAAGCCCGCCAAACCCGGCAGAGGCCGACCGCCCAAGGATGGCAAGGCCGCTCCCGATAAGGCCAAGCCGCCCAAACCTCGGGACAAAAAGTCCCAAAGCAAGCCCGCCCCGGAGAAGCCTGCCGTGGATAAGGGCGGTACTCCCGCTGGTGAAGAGGTCACGCCGGAGCCGTCTGCGCCCCGTGACGCCACCCGCGCCGAAAAAGAGGAAATCGTCTATCTCAATTTGGCAGACCTGCACCCGTTCAAAAATCATCCCTTTGGTGTCCGGGATGATGCGGAGATGCAGGGGCTTGTGGAGTCGGTTAAGGCGGCGGGCGTCAATCAGCCCGCGCTGGTGCGTCCCCGAGAGGATGGCGGCTATGAGATCATCGCAGGCCACCGCCGCCAGCGGGCAAGCGAACTCGCCGGATTTGCGAATATGCCGTGTATCGTCCGCAACATGACGGACGATGAAGCCATCCTTGCCATGACGGATGACAACCTCCGCCACCGTGAGCGTATTTTGCCCACGGAAAAGGCGCAGTCGCTCAAAATGCAGGTGGAGGCTATCAAGCACCAAGGCTCCCGCCCCGGCGAGGAGGACAAGGACGCCGGAAAACGCTCCACGCAGGTCGTGGGAGATCGCAACGGCATGAACTACAAGCAGGTGCAGCGGTATATCCGCCTGACCGAGCTTGTGCCGGATTTGCAGAAAATGGTGGACGAGAAAAAGCTGGCGTTCACCCCGGCGGTGGAGATCTCATTCATCCGTCCCAAAAATCAGAGGTATATCGCCGTGTCCATCGAGGGGCAGCAGTCCTCGCCCTCGCTGTCGCAAGCACAGAAAATGCGGGAGCTGGACAAGGACGGCAAACTCAACGGCGATGTGATCGACGGTATTCTGTCACAGGAGAAAAAGGAGGTAGACAAGGTGATCATCAATAGTGCGGAACTGGAAAAGTATTTCGGCAAGGACAAGTCCCCGAGGGAAATGAAAGACAAGATCATTTCTCTGCTGGATGACTGGAAGGCCAAGCAGACGCCCGAGCTGGGCAAGCCCGAAAAGAAAACGGATCTGGAAAAGTGACCTTGGGACTTTTTGTCCCGAGGTCTTTCGTTTCCCCGAATGGCTCTTGTGGTTATATCCCCCGTCGCCGCCCGTATTCCAGCATGGCCGGGAGCGGGCTGTCAAGGGTGCATCGCACCGCTGTTTTCAGCGGCCAGCCCTTGACCGCCTGTCCCGGCTATGCTTTTTCTCCGGCAAGCGGCGGGGGTATATCCTCCAGAGCCGCCCTCTTTCCCAAGAATGGGAAAGGGCGTGGGGTTTGGGTTGAACTACTACATTACAAAACGGAGGTATTTTACAATGAAACGACCCCTTGCGTACATTACCGCCGCATGGTGCGGCAGCGACCACGAAAACACGAAGCTGGCGGCGCAGTATTGCCGCACGGTGTATGAGGCGGGCTTTTCGCCTATCTGCCCGACGCTCTATCAGCCGCTTTTCCTCAATGACGCCGTTCCCGAGGAACATAAGAGCGGCATCGACATGGGGCGCGACCTGCTCCGCCGCTCTCATGTGCTGGTGGTGTGCGGTCATACCGTCACCGAGGCCATGAAGAACGACATCGCCGTTTCCCAGAGGCTCGGGATCACCGCCACCACCCTTGAGGGCATTTTGACCGTCAAGGGACAGGGGCGCAGATAAGATGACGGCGCTCCGGCTGGGGAGCCTGTTTGACGGGATCGGCGTGTTTCCGCTGGCGGCGGTGCGCTGCGGCATTGAGCCGGTATGGGCAAGCGAGATTGAAAAAGCCCCTATCTCCATCACCAAGCGCCACTTTCCCGATATGGTTCACTTGGGGGATGTGACAAAGCTGGACGGGCGGGATCTCCCGCCCGTCCATATCATCACCTTTGGCTCACCGTGTCAAAATCTCTCGCAGATCGGCAACCGCAAGGGACTTGCGGGAGAAAAGTCCAGCCTGTTCTTTCAAGCTATCCGCATTATCCGTGAAATGAGGGAGGCGACAAATGGTCTATTTCCAGCAATCGCTGTTTGGGAAAACGTCATGGGAGCGTTTTCATCAAATGACCGGATGGATTTTAGAGCCGTCCTATCCGCTTTCACAGACGCCGATGTTTCAATGCCTGCTTCTGGAAGATGGGCAGGAGCCGGAATGGTGCGAGGGCGAACGCCTGACCTCTCTTGGCGGCTCATGGATGCCCAGTATTGGACAAGCCCCCGGCTGGCACGACGGCAGCGTATCTTTCTTGTGGCAGACTTTGGAGGACGGCGCTCCCACGAAATACTTTTTAAGCCCCGCACAATGCAGTCACTTCCTGCATCTGGCAGAGATAGCGGGCTGCCCGCCGCCTGCGGAGATCGAGGCTCTTTTATTGAAGCAGGGCGGCGCATACCGATCACCCGACCCTTTCAATGCTTCCGTATGCGGGCGTCCGCCAAGGAGCGGACGGAAACAGCGTTCCGAAACAGCTTCGGACTGCCAACTGACCCTTTTCCCACTCTGTTAGCGGGCGGCATTTCGCCCTTTGCCTTTTGGTATGAGGACGATCCCGCCGGGGGCTGCGTCCGCTTTCCCACGGAAACGGAATGTGAGCGGCTCATGGGGCTGCCGGAGGGCTGGACAAAGTACGGCGCAGACGGCGAGGAAATCCTATCCTCCCACCGCTACCGAGCATTGGGAAACGCCATCGCGCTGCCCTGTGCCGAGTACATCATGGCTGGGATCGCGGAGGCGCTGACAAAAGGAGGTGCAAATGACGGTATTTGAAGCCTACATCACCAACCTCGGCAAATACGCCGAGGGGCAGCTTGTGGGCGAAACGCTGAAATTTCCGGCTACCACGGAGGAGGTGCAATCGCTCTTAAAGAACATCAGCGTGGATGGTGTGCGGTATGAGGAGTTTTTTATCACCGCCTTTGACGGCGATGTGATGGGCTTATACGACTATCTCACCGAGTATGAAAACTTGGACGAGCTGAACCATCTGGCACACCTTATTTCCGAGCTGGACAGCGACGAGATTGAAACGCTGGAGGCCGTACTCAATAAGGGCGACCATACTTCCAGCGTGGCAGACATCATCAACCTCGTTCACAATCTGGACTGCTACGAGCTGCACCCCGGCGTGACCGACGATGAAACGCTGGGGCGCATCTATGTGGAGGACATGGAACTGTTGGATGTGCCGGATAATGTGCTGCCCTACTTCGATTTTGAAGCCTACGGGCGGGATATGCGGATCAATGAGGGCGGCCACTTCGCCCCCACAGGCTATCTGACCCGCAGCGGCGACTTCAAGGAGGTGTACCACGGCATCGAGGACATTCCCGCCGAACACCGTATTTTTGCGTACCCCAAGTTGAATATCCGGGAGCAGATGGCGGCCTACAAGGAGGTCATAGACCGTTCATCCTTGGAGGGTGAGCGCCTGCACCCGAGAAAGGAGCATGATGAACGCTGACCTTGGGACAACTTGTCCCAAGGTCATATCTCTATCAGAAAGGAGGAGATGACGGCTGGTAGACGAGGATATTTCCCGGCGCACGATTGCCGTATCGGTGAAAGCGTCGAAGCTGACCGCCCGGGGGCTTGCTTATGTTGTCCGAGCGGTGGGGCGCACGATTGCCAAGGCGCACCGGGCAAAGCAGACGCCTCACGGCAAGCAGACCGTGAAAAAGCTCATGGCTCATGGCACATCCACCAACAGCCTTGAACCTGTCTCTTATACACATCTCCGAGCCCACGAGACATCTCAGGATCTC
>ENA-OZAA01000693-OZAA01000693.1-human-gut-metagenome-genome-assembly--contig:-NODE-693-length-14653-cov-20.154336_pt1 | contig 14653 bp, 8 predicted proteins | sample MGYA00244204_ERZ653492 | MGnify/ENA primary metagenome ERZ653492 (study PRJEB26926, sample SAMN06164980) | human gut metagenome | biome: ENVO:00009003; feature: ENVO:2100002; material: ENVO:00002003... | reverse complement strand
ATGCCGGGATGGTCAATATCGAGATCACAAATAAGAATATCAAGTCCTTTGAACGGTATGCCAGAAAATACGGGATCAATTATGCTCTGAAAAAAGACAAGAGCAAAGAGCCTCCGGTTTATCTGGTATTTTTCAAGGGACGTGATCAGGATGCCCTCAATGCTGCTTTCCGTGAGTTTTCCCAGAAACAGATTCAAAAAGCGAATAAGCCTTCCATTCATAAGCGTCTTGCAGCTTACCGGGCAATGATGCCAAAGAAGACGAAGGACAAAGTAAAGAACCGGCATCAGGAGCAGAGTCGATGAAAAAGAAAAGCGGCAAAACTATGATGCAGAAGTGGAAGCTTAAAATCGGGGGTAAGCTGTCCGCCCTGGATAAAAAGAAACTGGTTCTTACAAATATCCCTTATGCTCTGGCTGCTTTCTATGCAGACCGGGCATTTTTTCTTTACCGGAACAGTCCGGGAGAAGATATGGGGAACAAACTTTTATATGCAATGGAACACGCAGACCGGATTTTTGCTGGTTTTGTGTTAAGCAATAACTGGAAAGATCTGCTAGCAGGTATTGTTGTTGCAGTCGTTCTGAAAGTGTTGGTCTGGCAGAAACAGGCAGACGCAAAGAAATTACGGAAAGGCATCGAGTATGGTTCAGCCAGATGGGGAACCGCAGAGGATATCAAGCCTTATATGTCGGAAGATCCATGGATGAACATTCCATTGACAGCAACAGAAGCACTGACCATGGAGAGCAGACCGAAGCAGCCAAAGTATGCAAGAAATAAAAATATAGTGGTCATCGGCGGCAGTGGTTCCGGTAAGACCCGTTTTTTCGTAAAACCATCGGTTATGCAGATGAACTGTTCCATGGTCATTACAGATCCGAAAGGCACTTTGATTGAAGAGTGCGGGAAGATGTTAGCAAAGGGACCATCTAAGAAAGATAAGAATGGAAATATTATGAAAGATAAATCTGGAAAAGTGGTACATGAGCCATATGTGATTAAGGTTCTGAATACCATCAATTTTTCCAAGTCCCTTCATTACAATCCATTTGCTTATATACGGTCTGAAAAAGATATCCTGAAGCTGGTGACAACAATTATTGTAAATACCAAAGGCGAAGGGGAAAAAGCTTCCGAAGATTTTTGGGTGAAAGCAGAGAAATTGCTGTATACAGCACTGATTGCTTTTATCTGGTATGAAGGGGATGAAGAGGAAAAGAATTTGAATACCCTACTGGATCTTTTGAATGAAAGTGAAACCCGTGAAGAGGATGAAACTTACCAGAATCCAGTGGATATGATGTTCCAGGAACTGGAAGAAAGAGATCCGCAGCATTTTGCGGTCAGACAGTATAAAAAATACAAAATGGCCGCCGGCAAAACTGCAAAATCGATTTTGATTTCCTGTGGAGCCAGACTTGCCCCATTTGACATCGCAGAGCTTCGTGAGATCATGTCTTATGATGAAATGGAACTGGATAAGATCGGTGACAGGAGAACAGCCTTGTTTCTGATTATGTCCGATACAGATACAACCTTCAACTTTGTGATTGCGATGCTGCAGTCACAGCTTTTCAATCTGCTTTGTGATAAGGCAGACGATGAATATGGCGGCAGACTTCCGGTGCATGTGCGTGTCATCGCTGATGAGTTTGCCAACATCGGACAAATTCCTCAGTTTGACAAGCTGATCGCAACCATCCGAAGCAGGGAAATCTCTGCTTCTATTATTTTGCAGTCACAGAGCCAGTTAAAGGCAATGTATAAGGATAGTGCAGATACCATTCTGGGCAACTGTGATACGACTTTATTCCTTGGTGGGAAAGAGAAGACCACATTAAAGGAAATGAGTGAGCTTCTGGGTAAGGAAACCATTGACCTGTATAACACTTCGGAGACAAGAAGCAATCAGAAATCTTTTGGACTGAATTATCAGAAACTGGGGAAACAGTTGATGACAGAGGACGAGATTGCAGTCATGGATGGAGGAAAATGTATCCTGCAGATTCGTGGTGCCAGACCATTTTTCTCAGACAAATATGATATCACGAAACACAAAAATTATCGGTTTCTTGCAGATGAAAATGAGAAAAACCGATACAAAGTAGAAAAAGAGTTAAATCCGCAGTACACACCGAAACCCGAAGAAGAGGTGGAGGTAATTCAGGTGGAGCTGTCGGAGTAACCTTGGGAATGAACGAAAAATAATGAGGAAAGGAATAACTGACATTAGGTGCGCCGGCTTTTTAGTCGGTGTTTTTTCATTCCCGTAAACACCTGAAAGAAGTCAGTTTTGGTGAATGTATATGGCATTTTTTAGCAGTGCAATTACAACTTTAAAAACTCTTGTAGTCGCAATCGGCGCAGGTCTTGGCGTGTGGGGTGTCGTAAACCTTCTGGAAGGATATGGAAATGACAATCCCGGCGCTAAGAGCCAAGGCATCAAACAGCTGATGGCTGGTGCCGGAATCATGCTGCTGGGAACTACCCTGATTCCACAGCTGGCAACATTGTTCTCTTAAGAGGAGTGGTAGATGAACACCATCATTGAGAGAATTACGGAAGCGATAAAGGATATCCTGATCGGGCTTATCAAGTCAAGTTTGGATAACATGTTCACGTCTGTCAATGAGCAGGTGGGAACCATAGCCGGGCAGGTGGGACAGACACCGCAGGGATGGAATGCAGGGATTTTTAATCTGATTCAGAATATATCCCAAACGGTGATTGTCCCCATTGCGGGACTGATCATCACCTTTGTCCTGTGCTATGAATTGATCACGATGGTAACACAAAAAAACAATTTCCATGAATTTGAGACTTATAACATTTTCCTCTGGATCTTCAAAGCGTATGTAGCCATTTATCTGGTGACAAATACGTTCAATATCACGATGGCGGTCTTTGATGTTGGCCAGCATGTGGTCAACAATGCCGCCGGGGTGATATCAGGAAACACTGCGGTGGATGCAACAGAAGCAATTTCACGGATTGTGGATGCCCTGGAGGATATGGAGTTAGGGGATTTGTTCCTGCTATCCATGGAAACGATGTTGATCAGTGTTACCATGCACATTCTGTCAATTATCATTACGGTAATCTTGTACGGAAGAATGATAGAAATTTACCTTTATACTTCCATAGCACCAATTCCGTTTGCCACCATGACCAATAAGGAATGGGGCAATATCGGAAACAACTATTTAAAAGGCTTGTTCGCACTGGCATTTCAGGGATTCTTCATGATGGTCTGTGTGGGAATTTATGCAGTTTTAGTAAATGCAATGACCATATCCAGTGACCTTCATGCAGCAATGTTTTCAGTAGCGGCTTATACCGTGATTCTTGCATTTTCATTATTCAAGACCGGAAGCCTTAGCAAATCGATATTTAATGCCCACTAACGGGCAGGAAAGGAGCGCATACCATGGCGTATGTACCAGTACCAAAAGACCTTACCAAGGTCAAAACAAAAGTAGCGTTAAATCTGACAAAGCGGCAGCTGATTTTCTTTTCACTTGCCGCAGTTGTGGGAATTCCGTTCTATCTGTTCATGAGAAAACCAATCGGTTCCAGTATTGCTGCCATTCTGATGGTAACGATTATGCTTCCGTTTTTCTTCATGGCAATGTATGAAAAAGACGGACTTCCCTTTGAAAAAGTGGTGGCAAATATCATTCGACAGAAGTTTATCTGTCCGGCGGTAAGACCATATAAGACAGAAAATTTTTATCAGGAGATTTCCACCCTTGTAAAAAAGGAGGGTGTGCCGGATGGCAAAAAAGACAAAGCAGGAGGCTCAGCAGGAGCGTCTGTCCCTGGCGGAAAAAAGAAACCGTCAGGAAAGAAGAAACAAAAAAAGCAGAAAAGAAAGAGAACAGGAAAAGCGTAGGAAGAAGCAGGAACGGGACCGTAGGAAACAGAAAAACATTCCTACAACTGCACAGCAGAGTATTCCGTATATTCGGATGCTGCAGGATGGTATCTGTCAGGTGACAAAGACCTTTTTTTCTAAGACGATTCAGTTTTATGACATCAACTATCAGCTTGCTTTAAATGAGGATAAGACCACGATATTTGAGAATTATTGTGATTTCTTAAATTACTTTGATTCTTCCATCAGTGTGCAGCTGTCCTTTATCAATCAGCAGGTGGATGTGGCAGAATTTGAGAAAAGTATTGATATTCCGGATCAGAACGATGACTTCAATGCCATTCGTGAAGAGTACCGAACTATGTTGAAAAATCAGCTTTCCAAAGGAAATAATGGTCTGGTGAAGACAAAGTATATCACTTTTGGAATCGAAGCAGAAAGCCTGAAGGTGGCAAGACCGAGGCTTGAAAGAATTGAAACAGATATCTTAAATAATTTTAAGATTCTGGGTGCACAGGCACATTCACTAAATGGTCTGGAAAGGCTGGAGATTCTGTATCATGTGTTCAACCAGGATCGGATCGAACCATTTAAGTTCCAGTATAAGATGCTTCCGGAAACCGGATTAAAGACCAAAGATTTTATTGCACCGACTTCCTTTAACTTTTCCAAGAATCAGACATTTTTGATGGGAAGAACGATGGGAAGTGTGAGTTACCTGCAGATTCTTGCACCGGAGCTGACAGACCGGATGCTAGCAGACTTTCTGGATGTGGATGACAGCATCAATGTCAACATTCATATCCAGTCCATTGATCAGAGTTCAGCAATCAAAATGATCAAGAGCAAGATTTCAGATTTGGATAAGATGAAGATTGAAGAGCAGAAGCGGGCAGTACGTTCCGGTTATGATATGGACGTGCTTCCGTCGGACCTTGTGACTTATGGAGAAGAGGCGAAGAACCTGTTGGAAGATCTGCAGTCCAGAAATGAGAGGATGTTCCTTGTAACGGTTCTGGTAATGAATACCGCAAAGAAGCGTCAGAAGTTGGATAACAATATTTTCCAGGTGCAGGGAATCGCACAGAAATATAACTGTTCTTTAAAACAGCTGGATTATCAGCAGGAAGCAGCACTCATGTCCTGTATTCCGCTTGGAGTCAATCGAATTGAAATTCAGAGAGGGCTTACCACATCTTCAACAGCGATCTTCGTGCCATTTACGACACAGGAACTGTTTCAGGAAGGGGAAGCTCTTTATTATGGATTGAATGCATTATCCAACAACATGATCATGGTTGATCGGAAACGTCTGAAGAACCCGAATGGACTGATTCTTGGTACACCTGGTTCCGGTAAGTCCTTCTCAGCAAAGAGAGAGATTACGAACTGTTTCCTAATTACGGAAGACGATATCATCATCTGCGATCCAGAAGCCGAGTATTCTCCATTGGTACAGGCACTGCATGGGCAGGTGGTGAAGGTTTCACCGGTATCTGACCAGTATATCAATCCAATGGATCTGAACCTGAATTATTCCGAGGAAGATAATCCACTGTCACTGAAAGCAGATTTTATTCTGTCTTTGTGTGAGTTGATTGTTGGAGGAAAGAATGGACTGGAGCCGGTAGAAAAGACCATCATTGACCGTTGTGTGCGGTTAGTATATCAGGAATATCTTGCCGATCCAATGCCGGAGAAGATGCCAATCCTGGAGGATTTATATAATCTGTTGCGGAAACAGGAAGAGCTGGAAGCACAGCGTCTTGCAACTTCATTGGAGATTTATGTTACAGGCTCCCTGAATGTATTTAATCATCGCACAAATGTAGATATCAACAATCGTATCGTTTGTTTTGATATCAAAGAGCTTGGAAAACAGCTGAAAAAGATCGGGATGTTGATTGTGCAGGACCAGGTATGGAACCGAGTGACTATCAATCGTTCCGCTCATAAATCTACCCGTTACTATGTGGATGAATTCCATCTTCTATTAAAAGAAGAGCACACAGCAGCTTACAGTGTGGAAATTTGGAAGAGGTTCCGTAAATGGGGAGGTATTCCGACAGGAATTACCCAGAACATTAAGGATCTTTTAGCTTCCAGGGAAATCGAGAATATTTTTGAAAACTCTGATTTTATCTATATGCTCAACCAGGCATCCGGTGACAGGCAGATTCTGGCTAAACAGTTGAATATTTCACCAACCCAGCTGTCTTATGTAACCAACAGTAATGAGGGTGAAGGACTTCTGTTCTATGGAAATGTGATTATTCCGTTTGTAGACAGATTCCCGAAGAATTCCCTTTATAAGATTATGACAACCCGCCCGGAGGAAACAGCCGAAGCAGGGTAATACAGGAGGAGTAAAACAATGTTACAGATAATTTCATATGGATTGACATTTTGTGGCGGTGCTGTATTTGGCATCGCTTTTCTTTGTTTATTACAGGCAGGGAAAGGGTATCCGAAGAAGGAGGAGTAATCAGTGGCAGAACAGAGAATGAAAGTCAGGGATAAGAAAGTCCAGAAAATGACCAAGGATGGTCTGGTGGAAGAAAACCTGACGGATAAATCTTCTGTTCGTGTCAGTAACCGTGCCAGTGATGTGCAGATGGGAGGAAAACAGGGGGAAAAAGAAGTAAGCCTTGTGGATAAGTCTTCCCGCCAGTCTGAACGGAGTGGGAAAAATATTCGTCCCTCTGTGCAAAAATCCAGAGATGCACCGGAACTGATACGGGCAGAGAAGCAAAGTGAGGATCTTGGACAGAGTAGAAAACAGCAAAATAGAAAAAGAATCCGTGCTGAAGTCGGAAAAGAATCCAGACTTGCAGAAAAATCCGAAGCCGGACAGTCAGGGAGACTGAAAGAAAAACGTGCGGATCTATCAGAAAACAGAGGAGACAGCCGGAGAAATCAGACCGGTGGTAGCAAAAAGCCAAAACAAAAACAGCGTTTGAAGTTTGCTTATGAGGAAACTGGTGCTTCTGTGAAAAATGATAAAGATATGGAGAAATTGAACCAGATGGATACGGATGGAGTCAATTTCCGACATCAGAAACAGAAGGAAAAAGCCAAAAAGTTTTCTTATGAGGAAGCAAAAAAGAAGAAGGAAGCAAAGCAGCATTCCAAGAAGGCACAGGTCTATCAGGCAAATGATGGAGAAGCTCCTGGAAAGAAGAAATCCCGCTTGAAGTTTGGCGAAGGGGAATCTGTGAAAACAGAAAAAACTTCTGTTGTCAAGAAAGCAGGAAGTGCAGCTTCCGCAGCATTGCACCGTGAGATCAGCAAAAATGAAGACGATAATGCGGCGGTAGAAGGTGCCCATAAGTTAGAAGAAAGCGGCGAAGGTGTTTACCGGCTGGAACAGAGAAGTGCCAGACGCAGGAAACAGAGGGCATTCAGAAAAAGAAGCAGACTTGAAAGACAGGAAGAGAAACAGACACAGGCGGCAGCCCGTCAGGAACAGAAGAAACTGAAAAAACAGATTCAGAAGCAACAGATCAAACGGGATTATGCCAAAGCGAAGCGAAGTGAACAGACAGTAGGAACAGCTACAAAAGGTACGATTGATTATATCAAGAAGATTGGCGGCAAAGTCACCAACTTTTTTAAAGAAAACCGGAAGGTGTATATCAGTGTAGCAGTTCTGATCGGATTGATGTTTCTGATCATAACGAATGTCACGTCATGCTCTGCAGTGTTTTTACAAAATGTGATCACTTACACCGGAACCAGTTATCTGTCATCGGATCAGGCAATCCGGGAAGCGGAACTGTATTACACACAGCTGGAAGCTAATCTGCAGGAGTGGATCAACAATATGGAATCTGAAGAACCAGGACATGAGGAATACCGATATAACATCGGACCTATTGAGCATGATCCGTTTATCCTGATTAGTTATCTGTCTGCAAAGTATGAAGAATTTACTTTTGAACAGGTCAAGCCGGAGCTGGACGCCTTGTTTGCAGAGCAATATCATTTAACTACTGAAGCAGTCAATGAGACTGTAACGGAGACAGCAACAGTAAGAGTTGGAGAATCTTTGGGACAGGTTGTGACCAGTGGATATTGTAACTGTCCAATCTGTTGTGGTATTTGGAGCGGAGGACCGACTGCCAGTGGAGCATATCCAACTGCCAATCATACCTTAGCGGTAGATGCTTCCAATCCGTTTGTTCCAATGGGAACAAAGGTAGTTATGAATGGTGTCGAATATACCGTAGAAGATACCGGAGCTTTCGCAAGATACGGTGTACAATTTGATGTCTATTATGACAGTCATGCGGCAGCATCTGCACATGGACATCAGACCTGGGAATGTTATCTTGCAGATGATAACGGAAGCAATGAAGTCGAAGTGACCAGAATCAGAGATGTGGACACGCTGAATGTAACATTGACCAGTGGAAACCTGATGTCAATCTGTCAGGACAGGTTGGGATTTTTCCAGAAAGAACTGTTCAGTGCCTACAACGATACCAAAGGCAACCTGCAGATGTTTGCAACACCGGTTGATTTTAACTGGTATTCCAGTGTGACCAGCTATTATGGATATCGGATTCATCCAATATCAGGAGCAAATCAGTTACACAATGGTATGGATATCGGAGCACCGGAAGGGACAAAAGTAATGGCAGGGCTGACCGGAACGGTTACAACTTCTGCTTATAACGACAGCTATGGCAATTATGTTGTAATCAAGGACAGTAAAGGCTATGAACTGCGGTATGCACATTTAAGCAGCCGGAGTGTATCTGCAGGTGCATCCGTCACGAAAGGTGATGAGATCGGTCTTGTAGGAAATACCGGAAATTCTACAGGAAGCCATCTTCACATTGAACTTTTGAAAAATGGAGAGCGGTTAAACCCGATCTTTTATCTGGAAACAGGAGAAGGGACAGGCTTTGGTGGTAATGAATATACCAGTGAAGCAGCGCAACGTTTACTGGAAGAGGCTGCAAAATATCTTGGAACACCGTATGTGTGGGGCGGATATTCCCCAAGTGGATTCGATTGTTCCGGATTTGTCAGCTACTGTCTGGTTCATTCCGGGGTAAGAAATACGGGAAGGCTGACTGCACAGGGACTGTACAACATTTGTACGCCAGTATCCCAGTCAGAAGCACAGCCAGGAGATCTGATCTTCTTTACCGGAACCTACGATGCAGGAGAACCAGTAACGCATATTGGAATCTATGTGGGCAATGGTCAGATGATCCATTGTGGGCATCCGGTTCAGTACACGTCCATCAACTCTCCATACTGGCAGAGCCATTTCTATGGATTCGGGCGATGGTAAGGAAAAGGGCGGTATAACAGCCGCCCGGAAAGGAGAAGAGATGAAAAGTCTTGAAAAAGCAACGGCAGATTATGAGAAAGCCAAGGAAAAAATGGAAGCATCTAAAGCCAGATATGAAGCAGATTTAAAGCGGTTCAAGGCTGCGGAGATTGCAAAAACAGAAGCAGAAAATCTGGAAATTGTAAGAATTATCCGTGCAATGGATATGAGTATTCCGGAATTGGAAGCTTTTAAAAAGAAAATGAAAAATGAGTTGCCCGGCAGAGTAGAAATACAGAAGGAGGAAATAAAAGCCGATGATGAATCTGGAAAAAATGAAACAGAAGAAGAGAACAAATACTAAAAGCAGGGTAAAAAAGAGTCTGCTTGCAGCAACGACATTTCTTTGCCTGACAACACCTTTGCTCCAGACACAGACTGCTTATGCAGCTGAGAATACCACGCCTGCAATCACGATTGAGAAACCGGATGGATGGAAACAGGGAGAAACAACCATTGCTGTTACGGTAGATGCCAGCCATATGCCGGAAGGTTTCTCAATAGCAAAGATTGAAGCAAAAGCAGGAAAAGATGGAAGCTGGCAGGATGTAACTGGAAGCGGAAGTATCACGATCACAGGAAATCAGACAGTGTATGTGCGTGTGACAGATGGTGATGGAAAGGTGTATGAGCAGAATCGTTCTATTAAGTGTTATGACACGGAAAAGCCGACACTCTCTGCTTCCCTGACAGATGGTGTGCTGACGATTCAGGGGAATGATACAGTATCCGGGATTACTGCAGTAACAGTTAATGGCACCACTTATACAGATCTGAAGGATGGAATGCTGAGAGTGCAACTGACACAGAAAGATTTTACTACAAAACAGATTGAGATTACGGTAACAGACGGTGCCGGAAATACTTCTGAAAAGTATGTGTTGCAGAATCCTTATTATGAATGGGCAAAGAAGCAGGCAGAGAAACAGAAAACCTCCAGTGACAGCAATGGTGCAATGGCAACTACGACCAGTGCAGATGCAACGGGAACTGAAAAAACAACGACTTCTCCGCTTCCGCAGGATGCACAAGCTTCTGAGCCAACAGATGCAAAAGGAACTGTGGATGATCGGACAGTGACAGGTATTGAGGAACAGCTTAATAAAGAAGGCGAGACAGCAGATTCTGTTACTAAAACAGCTACGGAAGGCACAAAAGAGTTTTATACCATTTCAACTAAGAGTGGTAAGATTTTTTATCTGATCATCGACAATTCAAAATCTCAGGATAATGTGTATTTCCTTACAGAAGTCAGCGAGAAAGATCTGATGAACTTCACACTTTCTGATTCCGTGACACTTCCGGAAGTAGATACTGTTTATGCAGAACCAGAGAAACAGGCTGAAGAAGAAAAGCCGGAAACAACTGAGACAGCTGAGAAAGATAAGGTAGAGGATGAAATCCAGATGCCAGAAGATAAAAGTCCATTTGGAACGTATCTTCTGATTGCACTGGTTGCAGTAGGAGCTGCGGCAGGAGGATATTACTTCAAAGTCTATAAACCAAAGCATGAATATGATGACGAGGATGAGATGGAAGAGGATGAAGATGAATCCGAAGATTCAGAATCTGAAAAGCGGGAAGTAGACGATGCAGATGAGCAGGAAGAAAGTATAGAACCAGAAATCCTGAGAGACGAGGATTTTGATGATGCTGTGCTGGAAGATGAAGAAGAGGAGCAGGAGTAAATGAAATTAGTGATTGCAGAAAAGCCATCGGTTGCGATGGCACTGGCTTCCGTGATTGGAGCCAGAACAAGAAAAGATGGCTACGTGGAAGGAAACGGTTATCTCGTTTCCTGGTGCGTAGGACATCTGGTTGGATTATGTGATGCATCAGAATACGATGAAAAATATAAAAAATGGAGATATGAAGATCTGCCGATTGTGCCGGAATGTTGGAAACACAGGGTATTGGAAGGCACGAAAAAGCAGTTTGGAATCTTGAAAAAACTGATGCGAGATTCCAAAGTAGATGAAGTAATCTGTGCTACAGATGCCGGGCGGGAAGGAGAACTAATCTTCCGTCTGGTGTATGAGCAGGCAGGATGCAAAAAGCCGATGAAGCGGCTCTGGATCTCTTCCATGGAGGAACAGGCAATTAAAGATGGATTTGCGTCATTAAAAGACGGTTCGTGTTATGACAGTCTCTATCAGTCAGCACTTTGCAGGGCAAAGGCAGACTGGCTGGTGGGAATCAATGCGAGCCGTCTTTTTTCCGTTCTGTATAACCAGAATCTGAAAGTTGGAAGAGTACAGACACCAACACTTGCCATGATCGTGGATCGAAATCAGAAGATCAAGGAATTTACCAAAGAAAAATATTATATGGCTCATATCAAGTTTGACGAGATGGATGCGGTCACAGAGCATTTTCAGAAAAAAGAAGATGCAGATAGAGTGGCTGCGGACTGTATGGAGCGTATGTGCGAAGTGGAAAAGGATGATGTGAAAGAAAAAACGGTCCGTCCTCCGAAGCTCTATGATTTGACCACTCTGCAGAGGGAAGCAAACAGAATGTTTGGTTATACCGCACAGCAGACATTGGATGCCGTGCAGGAGATGTATGAGCAGAAGCTGGTCACTTATCCGAGAACAGACAGCCAGTATCTGACAGATGAGATGGGAGAAAGCACTGAAACACTGATTCAGATGTTACTTGGGAAAATGCCTTATGCTGAAGGTCTGGAATATCACCCAGACGTGAGTAAGGTATTAAATTCAAAGAAAGTATCCGATCACCATGCGATTATCCCAACCATGGAAGTAGCCAAAGCAGATATTGGTGAACTGAAAGAACGAAACCGCAAGATTTTGTATCTGATCAGTGCCAGGGTTCTGACAGCAACTGCAGATCCTTATATTTATGAAAGCCATAAATGCCAGATCACCTGCAATTATCATACGTTTTATCTCACAGCAAAGAAAACAAAGCAGGAAGGATTCAAGGCGATCGAAAATAAATTGAAACAGTTCTTTGGCGTAAAGATTGAGAAAGAAGAGCCGGAGCTGGATATCTGGGCAGGCAAGCATTACGGTCCCTGTGATTCTTTGGTATCGGAGCATTTCACACAGCCACCGAAACAGTACACAGAAGATACCCTGCTTTCTGCGATGGAACGTGCAGGGAATGAAGAACTGACCGAAGATACAGAAAAGAAAGGACTTGGTACTCCGGCAACAAGGGCAGCAATCATTGAAAAACTGATTCAGTCTGGTTTTGTGAAAAGGGAAAAGAAAAATCTGGTGCCGACAGATGATGGTAATGTATTGATTACAGTTCTGCCAGATGAGATTAAATCTCCGAAGATGACCGCAGAGTGGGAAATGGCATTGAATCACATTGCCCAGAATACAGAGACAGCAGATGAATTCCTAAATGGGATTACAGAACTGATGCAGGAACTGGTTGCCAGGTATCAGGGAATTTCAGAAGAAAAGAAAAATCAGTTTCAGGGAAAGGCAAAAGGAGAAGTCATTGGCAAATGTCCCCGATGTGGAGCAGATGTCCAGGAAGGGAAAGTAAACTTTTACTGTTCTGACCGGAACTGTACTTTTACCTTATGGAAGAATGATAAATTCCTTGCGAGTCAGGGAAAAAAGATGGATAAGACGGCAGCAAAGAAGTTCCTGTCTAAAGGAAAAATCCATTATAAGGATCTGGTATCAAGAAAAACAGGGAGACAGTACGAAGCAACTGTGGAGATGGTTGATCCCGGAGAGGGAAATGTACAGTTCAATCTGATTTTTCCACAACGATAAGTAGTGTATTGCAGGCAGTCTAAGGACTGTCTGTTTTAATACAAATATATGAAAGAGAGGACCTTAGCATGAAGAAAAAAGGTAATTTTAGAAAAGTAGTATCTGGCTTGCTGGCAGGCATGACAATGCTTAGTACAGTGCTATCTCCGATGACGGCATATGCAGCGGAGATCCAGCCAGAGGAGAAACCTCCACTTTATGAGGAAGTGAAAGACCTTCTGGATGAAGATGAGGTGGTGACTGCCAAAGATTATGAAATCGAAACAGGCAGTGTATTTAATGTGAAATCAGATTATACCGGACTGGAAATCAAGGATGATAACAAGGTTAAAGTCACATTTGAGGAAGCAAAGAATGATAAGAATGAGGATTTTACGACAGATCATGCGGACACTTACAAAGCGGTCTATTATGTGGAACCGGTAAATCAGGAGCATCCGAAGTACCAGATCAGCCGAAAGCTGATTGTGCGTGAGAAAGAAACAGAAGTGCAGACAGAAACTGAAGGGAGTGAAGCAGTAACCGAATCAGAAACAGCTGGCAGTGAACAGCAGACAGAGGAAACGGAGAATTCAGAAGCAGACTCGGAATTGCTTCCAACAGAGGAAGTGACGGAAAGCGAGATAGAAGAATTTGATTCTCAGGCAAGCGAACTATTACCGGATATGGAAGAAGATACTGAAAATACAACGGATTCGGAAACAGGTCTTACAGTATCGGATGCAATGGAGCAGGCGGAAGAGGAAGGAATTGATTTATACGCCATGGAAGCTGGTGAAACAGTCACTTTTATGGCAAAGACAAGTGCAAGAAGTGTACAGAAAGTATCTGTTACAAGAGGAACTCTGTATCGTTATGCGGATTATGGTTATGGTTCTTATCTTACCTATCAGTATACGGTTCAGTTTGGAAATGTATCTGCGACTGCTTACTGTGTACAGCCATCAAAACCGGGACCAGGAACAGGTAATTACACGATTAGTAAAGTCGGAGATGGAAAAACATTAGCTAAGGTATGTTATTACGGAACCAAGGCAGCAGGAGATGAAGGATTCTTTACAGAAGAGAATGGTTATGGAAATCTTAGTGCTGGAGCAAAATTCATTCTTGTTCATCTGGCGGCTTCTTATGCTAATGGAAGTGGCGACGCTTTTTCCGGAGCGAATAGTACAGCCAAGAATTTAGCAATGAAATTGTATAATTATTGTGTTTCACAGCCAGAAATACCGGATGTAGCAATGTCATTTTCTGATGGAGATGTAAAAGCTTATGTGGATGGCAATTCACAGAGAACCAAAGATATTACATTCAAAGCAGATAAGCTACAGACAATTACGATGAAGCTTCCGTCTGGTGTGAAACTTCATAATCTAAGCACAGGCACAACAAGTAAAGCTGGTGCAAGTGTAGAAATTTGCGGAGGAACAAAGTTTTATCTTTCTGCACCACTGACACAGGTGAGTGACGTGGCACAGAGCTGGTCTTCTACAATGAAGGGAAGTATTACAAAAGATTACTCTGCTTATAAAATCACCACCGGATCTGACACGCAGGATCTTGCGTTGGTATTTGGTGAAGGTGTGACAGATGAAAAATATATTGATTTCAAAGTGTCTTGGATTGAACAGGCTACGATCGAAATCGTAAAGAAAGACGATACAGCGGATGTCA
>ENA-OZAA01000687-OZAA01000687.1-human-gut-metagenome-genome-assembly--contig:-NODE-687-length-14817-cov-6.051551_pt1 | contig 14817 bp, 7 predicted proteins | sample MGYA00244204_ERZ653492 | MGnify/ENA primary metagenome ERZ653492 (study PRJEB26926, sample SAMN06164980) | human gut metagenome | biome: ENVO:00009003; feature: ENVO:2100002; material: ENVO:00002003... | reverse complement strand
TGATTTGACAGAGCGGTTGGCGGAATTTGACACGGAGACGGACAGGGCCTACCGGGCCATCCTCTGCCGCCAGACAGAGCAGATCCAGCAGCTCCGGCAGCAGACCCGCCAGCAGGAGCAGGAGCGCACCGACTACTATACCACCTGGGTACACCAAATCAAAACCCCCATTGCGGCCATGCGCCTTTTGCTGGAAAGCGAGGATTCCGCCTTCAGCCGGGACGTAGGGGAGGAATTGCAGCGCATCGAGCAATACGCCGAGATGGTGCTGACCTACCAGCGCCTGGACAGCCCGGATACGGACTATGTCTTCCGGGAATGTCCGGTGGACAAAATCGTTCGGGGAGCCATACGGAAATTTGCCGCCCAGTTCATCCGCAAGGGCATCCGCCTGGAATACACACCCATTGCCCAGAGAGTGGTGACGGATGAGAAATGGCTCTGCTTTGTGGTGGAGCAGCTGCTGTCCAATGCCCTGAAATACACGCCCCGGGGCACGGTGTCCATCTATTGGGAGCAGGAATGCCTGTGCATCCGGGACACCGGCATCGGCATTGCCGCCGAGGATTTGCCAAGAATTTTCGACCGGGGCTACACCGGCAGCACCGGCCGCAGCGAACAAAAGGCCTCCGGCCTGGGGCTGTACCTGTGCAGGCGGATTTGCCAGAACCTGGGCCACGGCATCAGCGCCGAATCCACCCCCGGCCAGGGTACGCTGATGAAGCTGGCGCTGGGGAAAAAGCAGACCATATACGAATGAGCCGGAGGCGTACCTCCGGCTCTGATTGTACCAATCTGGAAATATAACCTTTTGCCATCAGATGCGAATGGACTGAATCACCCGGCCCAGCTCCTCCCGGCCCCAGACCACCGGCACAGGGTAGAGGGGGTTGGCCTCCTTCTTGGCCCAGGTAATCATCTGGTCAATGTCCTTGTCACGAATCATGTCAAAGCCCTTGGGCAGACCCATTGCCTGGTTGGTGTGCTCAATCCACCTCAGGAAGCCCTTTGCCAGCTCCGCATCCGTGTTTCCCGGAATGCCACAGACCCGGGCCAGCTCCCCCAGCCGCTTCTGAGCCGCCGTGCCGTAGGCACGCATCACATGGGGCAGCAGCACCGCCATGGCAAGGCCGTGGCTGACCCCATACAGCCCACCCAAGGTGTGGCCGATGGCGTGGACATAGCCAACGCATCCCCGGGTAAAGGCCCTGCCGGCGTAGAAGGCGCCCCGCTGCATATTCTGCCGGGCTTCCAGGTTGTCTCCCTGGGAGTAGGCGGTGAGCAGGTTGTGGTAAATCAGCCGCACCGCTTCCTTGGCCAGCCGGTTTTCCAGCTTGGTGTTGTAGGTGTGGTTGGTGTAGGCCTCCATGGCGTGGGCCAGGGCATCCATGCCGGTGGTAGCCGTGGTGTAGGGGGGCAGCCCCACCGTCAGCTCCGGATCCAGCACTGCATACCGGGGAATCAGACAGGGGTCGTTGATGGCCGCCTTGCGGTGGGTCTGGGAATCGGTGATGACCGCAGCCACCGTGGTTTCCGAGCCGGCTCCGGCAGTGGTGGGAATGGCCACAAAGGGAACAATGGGCTTGTGCACCTTCAGCAGCCCCTGTAGCTGGGCCACGGATTTGTTCGGATGGGCGACCTTGGCGGCAATGGCCTTGGCGCAGTCGATTCGGGAGCCGCCCCCCAGTGCCACAATGGCTTTGCAGCCCTGCTCCTGATAGGCGGCGAATCCCGCTTCCACATCTAAGGAGGTGGGATCCGGGTGCTCAAAGGCCTTTACATAATGGCGGATTCCGGCCCTCTGGAAGCCGTCCAGCAGGGGCTGCACCTGCCCCCGGCGCACCATGCCTGCGCCGGTGACCACCAGCACATCCTGGATTCCCTTCTCCCGGAGGAAATCTCCCAGTTCCCGAATTTTTCCCGGCCCCTCCAGATATTCGGGCATTCGGTAGCCCATGCAGTAATTGCCGACTTTCAGAATCGCCTGAAAGCTGCGGCAGCCAAAGACCTCCAGCATATGGGATACAGACACAGAAAATCCCTCCTTGCAAAAAATTTCCCCTTCCCAGAAGGAGAGGGTACGGATTGAATTTATCATATCACAGCTCTTGGAAAAACCCAACAGCTTTTTCCGGGGAAAGCTGAGAAATAACGGAAATGTGACAGTTTTGTTCGTTTTGCCCCAGGGATTGTAAGGACAATCGCAGGAACCGGCGCTTCCTTTGGAGTATAATAGTGCCATCAAAGGAAAGGAGCGCAATGCCGTGAAGAAGCTGAGCCGTACCGTTTGCCTGGTGGCATTTTTAATTGTTGTGGCCCTGTTTGCCTGGAAAAACAGAAATGAGGAGGACGAAGTATGTGCCTGATGACCGTTGAGCACCTGAAAAAGGTGTATACCACCCGCTTTGGGGGCAGCAGCGTGGAGGCCCTGCGGGATGTGAATTTCACTGTGGAGCAGGGGGAGTACACCGCCATTATGGGGGAGTCCGGCTCCGGCAAGACCACCCTGCTGAATATCCTGGCCGCCCTGGATAAGCCCACCTCCGGCAGGGTGCTGCTGGAAGGGGAGAGCCTGAGCAGCATCAAGGAAAAGGACGTGGCTGCCTTCCGGCGGGACAATCTGGGCTTCGTGTTCCAGGAGTTTAACCTGCTGGACACCTTCAATTTGGAGGACAATATCTATTTGCCCATGGTGCTGGCGGGGATACCCTATCCCCAGATGAAGGAGGTACTTACCCCCATTGCCCGGCAGCTGGGCATTGAGCATCTGCTGAAGAAATATCCCTATGAGGTATCCGGCGGGCAGAAGCAGCGGGCCGCCGTGGCCCGGGCGCTGATGATGAAGCCCAAAATCATTCTGGCGGATGAGCCCACCGGTGCTCTGGACTCCAAGGCTACGGATGAGCTGCTGCGGCTGTTCAGCCAGATTCACAAGGGCGGGCAGACCATCCTTATGGTCACCCATTCGGTTAAGGCTGCCAGCTGTGCCGACCGGGTGCTGTTTATTAAGGACGGACAGGTCTTCCACCAGCTCTACCGGGGCGAATGCTCCAATGAGCAGATGTACCAGAAAATTGCCGATACCCTGACCATGCTCCAGACAGGAGGGGAGGAGGCATGAAAGGACTGCTTTCCATCCGCTTGGCCTGGTCCGGCATCCGGAAGAACCGGAAGCTGTACCTGCCCTATTGTCTGACAATCATTGGCATGGTGATGATGAGCTACATCATGCAGGCCCTCAGCTATGCGCCGGCGCTGCACGCCATGAAGGGCGGCAGCCAGCTGGAAACGATTCTTTCTCTGGGCAAGCTGGTGATTGCAGTGTTTGCTGCTATCTTCCTGCTGTATACCAATTCCTTCCTCATTCGTCGCCGCTATCGGGAGTTCGGCCTGTACAATGTGCTGGGCATGGACAAAAACGCCCTGTGCCGGGTGGCCTTTTGGGAAAATCTGATTGTGGCGGTCATTGGCCTGGCAGTGGGGCTGGCGCTGGGCACGCTGCTGTATAAACTGGCGGAGCTGGGGCTGGTGAACATGATTCGTGGCCAGGTGGACTATTCCATCGTTGTGGAGCCGGAGAGCCTGGAATTCACCCTGGTTATCTTTGCGGTTATCTTCGCCCTTATCATGATACGCTCCCTCATTCAGGTGCGCCACACCCGTCCGCTGGAGCTGCTGCGCAGCGAGGCGGCAGGGGAGAAGCCCCCCAGGGCAAACTATCTGCTGGGCCTTCTGGGGGTTGCGCTGCTGGCAGGTGCCTACTATATTGCGGTGAGCATCACAAATGCATTGACTGCCTTTACCTGGTTCTTTGTGGCGGTGCTGATGGTGATTGCCGGAACCTATCTGGTGATGATATCCGGCAGTGTGGTGCTGTGCCGGTTGCTGCAAAAGTGGAAGGGCTACTACTACCGGAAGCAGCATTTCGTTTCCGTCTCCTCCATGGCCTACCGGATGAAGCGCAACGGCGCAGGACTGGCCTCCATCTGCATTCTTGCCACCATGGTGCTGGTAATGATTTCCTCCACTGGCAGCCTGTATATTGGCGCGGAGGATTCTCTGTCCGAACGCTATCCCCATGACAGCGGGCTGACGCTGCGTCTGAGCCGCCTGGAATGGATGGACGATGCCCACATGGCGGAAATTGAGGCTGCCCTGGACGGGACGCTGGAAGCGCAAAAGGTCACCCCCACTGCCCGGGAGATTTACCGCTATGCAACTATTTCCGGCGTATTTGCCGGAGAAGAGCTGCTGACTGACCCGACAGAAGCTGGCAGCGTGACAAACTACAATGAAGTATACTCCCTGTATTTTGTGCCACAGGAGGACTATAACCGCCTGTTTGGAACCGACCTGCAATTGCAGCCGGGGCAGGCGCTGGCCGGTGCTTACAATTGCAGCCTCCAATGGGACACCATTCAGATTGGCCAATTGCAGCTGGAAATTGCGGGACAGATGCCCCGGGTTATGACCATGGGGCTTATGAAGGTGTCCGTTGTGCCCAGCGTGGTGCTGGTGGTTTCCGATATGCAGGAGCTTTCCGGCCTGGAAAGTCTGGGTGTAACCATGAGCGATTACTGCGGCTTTGATTTTGACCTGCCGGAGGAGGACATCGTGGCGGTGCATCAGGCGCTGTGCGAGAGCCTGAAAACCCTGTCCATTGCAGACGGAATAAAAGTGCAAAGTGAGTGCCCCATCCTGGAGCGGCAGGATTTCTATATTACCTTCGGCGGCCTGTTCTTCATCGGCATGATGCTCAGCGCATTGTTTATTGCCGCTGCGGCGCTGATTATCTACTATAAGCAGATCAGCGAGGGCTACGAGGATCAGTCCCGGTTTGCCATCATGCGTAAGGTGGGTATGACCCAGCGGGACATCAAAAGGAGTATCAATTCCCAGATTCTCACCGTGTTCTTCCTCCCGCTGCTGATGGCGGGGGTGCATCTGGCCTTTGCCTTCCCTCTGGTGTGGCAGCTGCTGACCATGTTCGGCCTGGCCAATAAGAAATTGGTAATTCTGACCAATGTGGGAGCATTTCTGATATTCTGCGTGTTTTACGTGGTGATTTATCGTTTCACCGCCCATGCTTACTACCGCATTGTCAGCGGGAAGGAAAGAGAATAAGTTGCTAAAAAAGCACAGGCTCGGAAAAAGCCTGTGCTTTTTATCTGAATGGTAAAACGAAAAGCATTCGGGGCGCTGAAAGGGCGGGGGGCGTATGCAAGGCGATTTGGGCATAAAAACAAAAAATCGAGGGCGAAAACGTCCTCGAAACGGCAGAAAAACCAATTGACAAATGCAAGCCTATGATATAAAATAGTAATCCATAGTGTGATACTATGCCCAGGTGTGGCCTTTCCCACATCCGCATTTTATCACAGGGCAGGGCGGCTGTCAAGTGGGAAGTTCGCAACAAATGACAACGGCTCCTGGCGTATCAAATAGGCAACACATTTCGAAAGAAAGGCTGTGATGATCCATATGGCAATGGTCAAGGACGTAATGTTCGGTAAGACCATGCGTAAATCCTACGCAAAGTATGAGGAAATCCTGGAAATCCCCAACATGCTGAAAATCCAGAAGGACTCCTATCAGTGGTTCCTGGACGAAGGCCTGCGTGAGGTGTTCAAGGATGTGGGCACCATTACCGACTTCTCCGGCAAGCTGGAGCTGAGCTTCCTGGATTATACCATGGAGGACAAGCCCAAGTACACCATCGAGGAGTGCAAAGAGCGGGATACCACCTATGCAAAGCCCATCAAGGTGCGTATCCGCCTGCGTAACACAGAGACCGACGAAATCAAAGAGCAGGAAATCTTCATGGGTGATTTCCCTGTAATGACCAACGGCGGCACCTTCGTTATCAACGGTGCAGAGCGTGTCATTATCTCCCAGATTGTCCGCAGCCCCGGCATGTACTATGGCCACGAGGTGGACAAGGCGGATCAGCACACCTATACCGCCACCGTCATTCCCTACCGTGGCGCTTGGCTGGAATACGAAACCGACAATTCCAATGTGTTCTGGGTGCGTATCGATAAAAACCGCAAGCTGCCCATCACCAGCCTGATTCGTGCCCTGGGTGTCAGCACCGACGAGCAGATCAAGGAAATGTTCGGCGAGGATGAGCGCATTATCGCCACCCTGGAAAAGGACCCCTGCAAGACCAAAGAGGATTCCCTGCTGGAAATCTACCGCCGTCTGCGTCCCGGCGAGCCTCCCACGGTGGAGACTGCCACTGCCCATTTGGAAGGGCTGCTGTTTGATGCCCACCGCTACGACGTTTCCAAGGTGGGCCGCTATAAATTCAATAAGAAGATGGACATCTGGAGCCGCCTGTCCGGTCAGGAAGCGGCAGAGCCCATCACCGACCCCATCACCGGCGAAATCCTGGTGATGCCCGGGGACTTCATCTCCCGTGTCCGGGCCCACGAGCTCAGCGCCAAGGGCGTTAACGAGGCTGTGATTCGTATCGGCGACAGCCATGTGAAGGTGTTCTCCAACAATATGGTGGACATGGCCGGATTTGTGGACTTCGACCCCAAGGAGTACGGCATCAAGGAGAAGGTTCGCTTCACCGTCCTGCGGGAGATGCTGGATACCGTTCCTGCCGACGGCTGGAAGGAAGCCATCGAAGAGCGGATGGACGACCTGATTCCCAAGCACATCATTGTGGACGACATTATGGCCTCCATCAACTATCTGAACTGCGTGGCCATGGGCGTGGGTACCCCCGACGACATTGACCACCTGGGCAACCGCCGCCTGCGCTGCGTGGGCGAACTGCTGCAGAACCAGTTCCGCATCGGCTTCAGCCGTCTGGACCGGGTTATCCGGGAGCGGATGACCGTCCAGGATTTGGATTCCGTCACCCCCCAGAGCCTGATTAACATCCGGCCTGTTACCGCCGTTATCAAGGAGTTCTTCGGCTCCTCCCCCTTGTCTCAGTTCATGGACCAGAATAACCCCTTGGCTGAGCTGACTCACAAGCGCCGCCTGTCCGCTCTGGGCCCCGGCGGCCTGAGCCGTGACCGTGCCTCCTTCGATGTCCGAGACATTCACTACACCCACTACGGTCGTATGTGCCCCATCGAGACTCCCGAAGGCCCCAACATCGGCCTGATTAACTATCTGGCAACCTTTGCAAAGATTAACGAATACGGCTTCGTGGAGGCTCCCTACCGGAAGGTGGACAAGGCCACCGGCTTTGTCTCCCGGGATGTGGAGTATATGACCGCCGACGTGGAAGACGACTTCTATGTGGGCCAGGCCAGCGAGCCCCTGGACGAGAACGGCTGCCTGGCAAATGCCCGTATTACCTGCCGTCACCGCAACGAAATCATCGAAGTGGACCGGAACATGATTGACTATGTGGACGTGTCCCCCAGAATGATGATTTCCATCGCCACCTCCTTCATTCCCTTCCTGCAGAACGACGACGCCAACCGTGCTCTGATGGGCGCAAACATGCAGCGTCAGGCCGTTCCTCTGCTGACCACCGAGCCCCCTGTGGTTGCCACCGGCATCGAGCACAAGGCCGCTGTGGACAGCGAGGTCTGCATCAAGGCCAAGAAGCCCGGCGTGGTCACCGCTGTCTCTGCTACGGATATCTCCGTGCGCTATGACGACGGCGAGACTGCCACCTATCACCTGACCAAGTTTGCCCGCTCCAATGCCGGCACCTGCATCAACCAGCGCCCCAACTGCGTAGTTGGCGAGCGTGTGGATACCGAGCAGATTATTGCCGACGGCCCCAGCTGCTCCGGCGGCGAGGTGGCACTGGGCAAGAACGTGCTGATTGGCTTCGTCACCTGGGAAGGCTACAACTACGAGGACGCCATCCTGCTCAACGAGCGCCTGGTGCGGGAGGACGTGTTTACCTCCATCCACATCGAGGAGCATGAGACTGAAGCCCGTGACACCAAGCTGGGACCCGAGGAAATCACCCGGGATATTCCCAACGTGGGCGAGGATGCCCTGAAGGATTTGGACGAGAGCGGCATCATCCGTGTGGGTGCCGAGGTTCATTCCGGCGACTACCTGGTGGGTAAGGTCACCCCCAAGGGCGAGACCGAGCTGACCCCCGAGGAGCGCCTGCTCCGTGCCATCTTCGGCGAGAAGGCAAGAGAAGTCCGGGATACCTCCCTGAAGGTGCCTCACGGCGAAAGCGGCATCGTGGTGGACGTGAAGGTGTTCACCAAGGAGAATTCCGATGAACTGGCTCCCGGCGTTACCAAGTCCGTCCGGGTGTATATTGCACAGAAGAGAAAGATTTCCGTAGGCGATAAGATGGCTGGCCGTCACGGTAACAAGGGCGTCGTGTCCCGGGTGCTGCCCGAAGAGGATATGCCCTTCCTGCCCGACGGTACACCTCTGGACATTGTGCTGAACCCCCTGGGCGTGCCTTCCCGTATGAATATCGGTCAGGTGCTGGAGGTTCACCTGGGCTACGCTGCCCGAGCCCTGGGCTGGAACGTGGCTACCCCCGTATTCGACGGTGCCAACGAGAAGGACATCCGTGAGACCCTGAAGGAAGCGGGCCTGCGGGAGGATGGCAAGACCATTCTGTACGACGGCCGTACTGGCGAGCCCTTCGACAATCTGGTCACCGTTGGCTACCCCTACTACCTGAAGCTCCATCACCTGGTGGATGATAAGATTCACGCCCGCTCCACCGGCCCCTATGCCCTGGTTACCCAGCAGCCTCTGGGTGGCAAGGCCCAGTTCGGCGGCCAGCGTTTCGGCGAAATGGAGGTCTGGGCGCTGGAGGCCTACGGCGCTGCTTATACCCTTCAGGAAATCCTGACGGTGAAGTCCGACGATGTCACTGGCCGTGTCAAGACCTACGAGGCCATTGTCAAGGGTGCCAACATTCCCAAGCCCGGCGTGCCCGAATCCTTCAAGGTTCTGGTCAAGGAATTGCAGGCCCTGTGCCTGGATATCCGTGTGCTGGATGAAAACGGCAACGAAATTGAGCTGCGGGACGAGGATGACGACGATGAAATCGTCTACAGCTCCGATGACCGGAGCGATACTGTGGTGGGCAACACCGACGAGGTGCTGGACTCCGGCTTTGTGATTGACGAGGAAGGCCCTGAAGATATTATGGATGTGTTCGGCGATCTGGAAGAGGGCGACGCCGATACAACGGAAGAATAAGGAGGCGCACTTATGGCAAATGCCACCTTTGATGCCATCAAAATCGGCATCGCTTCGCCGGAGATGATTCGGCAGTGGTCCTATGGCGAGGTGAAGAAGCCTGAGACCATCAACTACCGCACCCTAAAGCCCGAGCGGGACGGCCTGTACTGTGAGCGGATCTTCGGACCCACCAAGGACTGGGAGTGCCACTGCGGCAAATATAAGAAGATTAAATACAAGGGCAAGGTCTGCGACCGCTGCGGCGTGGAAGTGACCAAGTCCAAGGTGCGCCGGGAGCGTATGGGCCACATTGAGCTGGCCGCTCCCTGCAGCCACATCTGGTATTTCAAGGGCATCCCCTCCCGGATGGGCCTGATCCTGGATATCAGCCCCAAGGTTCTGGAGAAGGTGCTGTACTTCGCCTCCTATATTGTCACCGACCCCGGCGATGCTCCCCTGACCAAAAATCAGGTGCTCACCGAGAAGGAATACCGGGACATGCGGGAGAAGTACGAGGATGACTTCAAGGCCGGAATGGGTGCCGAGGCTGTCAAGGAGCTGCTGGAGCAGATTGACCTGGAGCAGCTCTCTGAGCAGCTACGCAACGAGCTGAAGACTGCCTCCTCCCAGAAAAAGCTCCGCCTGGTCAAACGGCTGGAGGTTGTGGAGGCCTTCCGGGAGTCCGGCAATAAGCCCAGCTGGATGATTATGGACGTGCTGCCGGTGATTCCCCCGGATATCCGCCCCATGATTCAGCTGGATGGTGGCCGCTTCGCCACCTCTGACCTGAATGATTTGTATCGCCGGGTTATCAACCGGAACAACCGCCTGAAGCGCCTGGTGCAGCTCCATGCCCCCGACATCATCATCCGCAACGAAAAGCGGATGCTCCAGGAGGCTGTGGATGCCCTGATTGACAACGGTCGTCGGGGTCGTGCCGTCACCGGTGCCAACAACCGTGCCCTGAAGTCCCTGTCTGATATGCTCAAGGGCAAGCAGGGCCGCTTCCGCCAGAATTTGCTGGGCAAGCGTGTTGACTACTCTGGCCGTTCCGTTATCGTGGTTGGCCCTGAGCTGAAGCTGTATCAGTGCGGCGTGCCCAAGGAGATGGCCATTGAGCTGTTCCGGCCCTTCGTAATGAAGAAGCTGGTGTCCGACGGCCTGGCCAACAATATCAAATCCGCCAAGAAGATGATTGACAAGGGCAAGACCGAGGTCTGGGATGCTCTGGACGAAATCATCAAGGACCGTCCTGTGATGCTGAACCGTGCACCTACCCTGCACCGTCTGGGCATCCAGGCCTTCGAGCCCATCCTGGTAGAGGGCCGGGCCCTGAAGCTCCACCCCCTGTGCTGTACTGCATTTAACGCCGACTTCGACGGCGACCAGATGGCTATTCACGTCCCCCTGTCCCCTGAGGCACAGGCCGAGGCCAGAATGCTGATGCTGTCCGCCAACAACCTGCTCCGGCCCCAGGACGGCAAGCCCGTCACCGTGCCCACCCAGGATATGATTCTGGGCGCCTACTACCTGACCTATACCCGCCTGGGCAAGGCCGAGAAGGGTGCCGAGAATGTGTATGTTACCGATTCCGGCGATACCAATCTGCCTGTCAATGCCATTGTGGATGCCGACGAGTTCCTGGCTGCCAACAAGGCCGCCAGCGCCGTGGGTAAGGCAGCTGCCAAGTTCCGCCCGGTTCACAACTATTCCAGCACCGAAGAGGCCATTGCCGCCTATGCCGACGGAGCCGTGGGTCTGCACGCCCCCATCCGGGTGCGCTACGGCAAGATGATTGACGGCCAGATGCAGTACCGCATCATCGATGCCACCGTGGGCCGCCTGATTTACAACGAGCCCATTCCCCAGGATTTGGGCTTTGTGGACCGCAGTGTCCCCGGCCATGAGTTTGATTTGGAAATCAGCTTCCTGGTGGGCAAGAAGCAGCTGGGCAAGATCATTGACAAGTGTATCCGCAAGCACGGCTTCACCATCGCCACCGAAATGCTGGACCGCATCAAGGCTCTGGGCTATAAGTACTCCACCAAGGGTGCTATCTCTGTGTCCATTGCGGACATGGTGGTTCCTGCCATTAAGTATGAGCTGGTGAAGCAGGCCGAGGGCAAAGTGGTGGATATCGAAAACTTCTACCGCCAGGGCCTCATCACCAATGACGAGCGCTATCGCCTGGTGGTTCAGCAGTGGGAGAAGACCACTGCCGATGTCACCAACGCCCTGCAGGGCAATCTGGATGAGTTCAACCCCATCTATATGATGGCTGACTCCGGTGCCCGCGGCTCCATGGCACAGATTCGTCAGCTGGCCGGTATGCGTGGCCTGATGGCCGATACCGCCGGACGTACCATCGAGATTCCCGTCAAGGCAAACTTCCGTGAGGGCCTGTCTGTTCTGGAGTACTTCATCTCCTCCAGAGGCGCACGAAAGGGCATGACCGATACCGCTCTGCGTACCGCCGACTCCGGCTACCTGACCCGCCGAATGGTGGACGTCTCCCAGGAGGTTATCATCCGCCAGAAGGACTGCGGCACTACCCACGGCATTTGGGTGGGCGCTGTGATTCAGAAGGGCGACGTGATTGATACCTTTGGCAACCGGATTCGTGGCCGGTATCCCGTCAACGATGTGGTGTCTCCCATCACCGGCGAGGTGCTGCACTCCAAGAACGTGATGATGATGCCCGAGGATGCCGCCAAGTTCGAGGCCCATGGCATCGACAAGATTTATATCCGCACCATCCTGGGCTGCCGTGCCCGCAGCGGTGTCTGCGCCAAGTGCTACGGCATGAACCTGGCCACCTCCAAAGAGGTGGATCTGGGCGAGGCCGTGGGCATCATTGCCGCCCAGTCCATCGGTGAGCCCGGTACCCAGCTGACCATGCGTACCTTCCACTCCGGCGGCGTTGCCGGTGACGATATCACCCAGGGTCTGCCCCGAGTCGAAGAACTGTTCGAGGCTCGCCGCCCCAAGAAGATGGCCCAGATTTCCGAGATCACCGGCGTGGTCAGCATCGACGATACCCACCGTACCGCTCTGCGCAGCATTACCGTCACCGCAGAGGACGGCGAGGTGAAGGTGTACCAGGTGCCCTATTCCGTGGGCCTGAAGGTCACCCACGGCAAGGTGGTGCAGAAGGGTGAGCCCATCACCGACGGCGCTCTGTACCCCCAGGACGTGCTGCGGATTTCCGGCGTGGAGGCTGTCCAGGATTACCTGGTGCAGTCCGTCCAGGCGGTGTACCGCCAGCAGGGCGTTGAAATCAACGACAAGCACATCGAGGTTATTATCCGCCAGATGATGCGCAAGGTTCGTGTGGACGATCCCGGCGATACCAAGCTGCTGGTGGGTGCCGTGGTGGATACCTTCGAGTACGAGGATGCCAACGCAGAGGTTCAGGCCCGGATAGATGCCGGTGAAACTGACCTCCGTTTGGCCGAGGCTTCCGCCGTGCTGATGGGTATTACCAAGGCGTCTCTGGCTACCGAGTCCTTCCTGTCCGCCGCCTCCTTCCAGGAGACCACCAAGGTCCTCACCGATGCCGCTATTAAGGGCAAGGTGGACCACCTAGTTGGCCTGAAGGAGAACGTCATCATCGGTAAGCTAATTCCCGCCGGCTCCGGCCTGATGGCCTACCGGGATTACCAGCCCGGCGTCACCCCCGAAAGCCGTGTACCGGATGAATTGCTGTAATTCCTGAATATCCCAAGACCCCCCTGCCGCTGCACCATGCTCCGGCAGGGGGTTCCCATTGCAAACAAAAGTCCCTGCCAGCGTTTCTGGCAGGGACTTTTCAAATGCGAGAGACTCAGAGAGTGATTAGCCCGGCGTCTACCATTTTTTGCAGGCTCATCAAAATGCCCAGCTTGGCGTGATACCAGGTCAGGCCGCCCTGGAAGTAGACGGCGTAGGGGGGACGGATGGGGCCGTCGGCGGAGAGCTCAATGGAGCTGCCCTGGACAAAGGCACCGGCAGCCATAATCACCTTGTCGCTGTAGCCGGGCATGTCCCAGGGGAGGGGGTCGGCATAGGAGTCCACCGGGGCGGCAGCCTGGATGCCCTTGCAGAAGGCAATCATCCCCGCTTCGCTGCCCAGCTCCACAGCCTGAATAATGTCGTGCCGGACTTCGTCTGCACCGGGCACGCACCGGAAGCCCAGAGGCTCATAGAGGTTGGCGGCAAACACAGCTCCCTTTTCTGCACCGGCCACCACCGTGGGGGCCAGGAAGAAGCCCTGATACAGGGCGGGCATCAGCCCCAGGTTGGCACCTACCTCCTGCCCCAGGCCGGGGGCGGAGAGCCGGAAGGCGCACCGGCTGACGCATCTTTCCGTACCGCAGATGTAGCCGCCGATGGGGGCAAGGCCGCCGCCGGGGTTTTTAATCAGGGAGCCTACCACCATGTCCGCCCCCACGTCAGAGGGCTCCATGGTCTCCACAAACTCACCGTAGCAGTTGTCCACCATCACCAGCACGTCGGGCTTGATGTCCTTGCAGAAGGCAATCAGCTGGCCAATTTGGGCAACGGAGAAGGTGGGTCGGGTGGCGTAGCCCTTGGAGCGCTGGATGGTAATCAGCTTGGTTTTTTCGTTGATGGCTTCCCGGATGCGGTGGTAGTCGAAGCTGCCGTCGGGGAGCAAATCCACCTGACGGTATGCTACGCCATACTCCGCCAGGGAGCAGGGGCTTTCCCGGATGCCGATGACCTCCTGCAGGGTGTCGTAGGGCAGCCCCACCGGGCTTAGGAGCTCGTCCCCGGGCAGAAGGTTGGCGCTCAGGGCAACAGTCAAGGCGTGGGTGCCGCAGGTTATCTGCGGGCGCACCAGGGCGGCCTGGGTGTGGAATACGTCGGCGTAGACCTTTTCCAGATTGTCCCGGCCCAGGTCATCATAGCCGTAGCCGGTGGTGGCGGCAAAGCAGGCGGCGGACACATGGTTCTTCTGCATGGCGGCAATAACCTTGGCCTGGTTGTATTCCGCAATGCGGTCAATCTCCGCAAACCGCTGGGTCAGCCGCTCCAGAGCTCTCTGCCCATATTCATAGACGGCAGGGGAGATGCCCATTGCCTGATATTGCTCTAATAGTTCCATCATAATCCAATAACACTCATTTCTTCATTTTATCTGTGTGAAAGAAGTATATCGGAAACCGCCGGGAATGTCAAGGGCTCCAAAGCATCCGGCAGCTCCCCAAATCGACAGACCTCCATAGTTTGTTCACAAATTCGATACAAAATAATCGATAAAAACATATTGATTTTTCCTGAAAGATATATTATACTATTTTCGGATATCAAAGGGTATTCAACAATATCAAGGAGGTCTTATATGAAAGGATTCGCAATGTTAAAAATTGGCCAAACCGGCTGGATTGAGAAAGATGCACCGGTCTGCGGCCCCATGGATGCAATCTGCAAACCGATTGCATTGGCTCCGTGCACCTCCGACGTCCACACTGTATGGGCCGGAGCAATCGGTGACAGAAAAGATATGATTTTGGGCCACGAAGCCGTGGGCGAAGTGGTGGAAGTGGGCAAGCTGGTGAAGGATTTTAAGGTGGGCGACCGGGTTCTGGTCTCCGCCATTACGCCGGACTGGAACTCCCTACAGGCCCAGGAGGGCTTTGCCATGCACCTGTCTCTTATACACATCTGACGCTGCCG
>ENA-OZAA01000681-OZAA01000681.1-human-gut-metagenome-genome-assembly--contig:-NODE-681-length-15003-cov-5.728860_pt1 | contig 15003 bp, 11 predicted proteins | sample MGYA00244204_ERZ653492 | MGnify/ENA primary metagenome ERZ653492 (study PRJEB26926, sample SAMN06164980) | human gut metagenome | biome: ENVO:00009003; feature: ENVO:2100002; material: ENVO:00002003... | reverse complement strand
GCCTATAGCTTCCGGGATGACCCGCTGATTATGGCCCTCGCCCCGCCCTCAGCCGCTGCGGCGGCGGGTCAGTGTCCAGCTCAGCCGGGGCAGGTCGGTCAGCCGGGCGGTGAGGTAGGCCACGGCGGCAGCCGCCGGGGCGCAGTCGGTGCCCAGGCTGGTAAGGGATGCCTCCCGGGCTAGGTAGCTATTGTCGAAGCTCACCAGGCTGAGTGTCTCCCCCCGGGCTTGCAGCACCCGCCGGAGGCGGTAGGCAATCTCATCGTTGAAGCACACCGCAGCGGTGCAGTCCCCCCGGGTTTCCCGGCAGAACCGGTGGAGCAGGGCATCGTCCCCTGCCAGCAGCCGGGCCCGCTCTGCCTGGGAATACCACAGGCAATTTTCCGGCCGGAAGGAAATGCCCGCTGCCTTGGCCCCCTCCAGCAGTCCCCGGTAGCGTGCCAGGCCCCGGGATTCGTCCCATTTCAGGATAGCGGCAATGCTCCGGTGCCCGGCAGCGGCCAGGTGGGCAGCCAGAAGCCCCGCCCCCGGGGCATCCTCGGTGACGATAGCCGGGCTGTAGGTATCGTAGCGGCCATTGAGGTAGACCAGGGGAATCCGGGCCTCCCGGATTTGCGCCAGCAGGGGGCCGTTGCCGGTGCCCAGCACGTCGGTGATGGGCTGGAGCACAATGCCCCCGGGCGGGCGGCGGAGAAGCCGGGACAGGTGCTCCGCCTCCCGGGCCGGGTCGCCCCCAGTTTCCAGGCAGGTCAGGGTGAATCCGGCCTGTCGGGCTGCCTCCCGGGCCTCCTGCAATTGGGCCGGGGCGGTGTATTCCTCCCGGTCCGGCAGGAGAAGGACGATTCGGCGGCTGTCCCCGGCGGCGGGGCTGACATAGGCGCCGCTGCCCTGGCGGCGGAGAATCATGCCCTGGTGCTCCAGCAGAGCCAGGGCAGAGCGGATGGTCTGGCGGCTGCACCCATACCGGGCGCAGAGCTGGGCCTCGGTGGGCAGCTTGTCCCGGAGCTGACCGCTGCGGATATTCAGCTCCAGCTCCTGGGCGATGCGCTGATATTGGGGATACAAGGGCGTCCCTCCTTTGTATACTTTTTATCTTTTTGGGCCTGTTTCTGTTATAAAAATCAGGCAAATTCCATAAGATAGCTATGAAATTTTACCTGATTTTTTCGGGCCGTATAAAAATTTTACCCCTTTTCTCCCGGCCACCGGGCAATTTGCTTTGCCGAAAAATGGGGTGGCCGGATGCAAATCAGTAAATTTCTACCCTTCTATCATAAAATATTCAACAAAAAGATGTCAAGTCATGGGGTATCCAAAAATTTGTATTCTTTTTTGTTCGTTTTGGAAAAATTTGTATTTATTCAGTATCACAGTTTTGCATATCGGCCCCTCCAATTCATTGACGGGCCGGATTTTTTATGCTCTTATATAGGCAGAAGCCCGCACAAAGCGGACAAATCAAAATTTTTTATGAAAGAGGTACTCACTATGAAAAAGCTGCTTGCAATCGCCCTGGCGCTGTGCATGGTTCTTTCCATTGCCTGCTTCGCATGTGCCGAGTCCGACGAACTGATTCGTGTCGGCATCATCAACAACGACCCCACCGAGTCCGGCTACCGGGCCGCCAACGTGGCCGACATGGAGGCCACCTTCTGCAAGGAAAACGGCTACGAGGCCCAGTTCTTCTACTCCCTGAAGAATGAAGAGCAGATTGCCCAGGCCAAGAAGTTCATCGCCGACGAGGTGGATTACCTGCTGCTCTCCGCCGCTGCCACCACCGGCTGGGACTCCGTGCTGAAGGAAGCCGAAGAGGCCGGTGTCACCGTTATCCTCTTCGACCGCACCATCGATGCTGACGAGAGCCTGTATGCCGCTTCCGTAGTCTCCGACATGGCCAAGGAAGGCGAGACCGCTGTGGCATGGCTGGCTGAGCAGGGCCTGGAGGAGTACAACGTCATCCACATTCAGGGTGTTATGGGCTCCGCTGCCCAGGTGGGCCGCTCCGGCGCACTGGACACCAAGGTGGAAGAGAACGACAACTGGAACATCGTGATTCAGCAGACCGGCAACTGGAGCGCTGACGAGGCCAAGCAGATTGTTGAGTCCGTCATCAACTCCAGCGAGAAGTTCAACGTCATCTACGCCGAGAACGACAACATGGCCCAGGGTGCCGTGGCTGCTCTGGATGCCGCCGGTATCACCCACGGTGTGGACGGTGACGTCATCGTCATGGGCTTCGACTGCAACAAGTGGGCTCTGGAAGAGCTGCTGGCTGGCAGCTGGAACTACGACGGTCAGTGCAACCCCTTCCAGGCTGAGACCATCTCCGGCATCATCGAGAAGCTGGAAGCTGGCGAAGAGCTGGAAGACAAGGTGGTTATCCTGGTAGAGCGGGGCTTTGATGCCGCCACCATCACCGCCGAGGACGTGGAAGCCTTCGGTATCTAAGGAGCAAACCCAGTTCCCTGAATAGAACATAGACCGGGTACGCGGTACGGAGTATTGGAGTCTATCCTGTATCCGCACCGCGTACCTTTTACATCTGACGGAGGCGATACCATGCAAGAAGGCGCAGTTCTGGAAATGCGGGGCATTTCCAAATTTTTTCCCGGGGTCAAGGCGCTGCAAAATGTGGACTTCACCCTGCGCTCCGGAGAAATCCACGCACTAATGGGGGAAAACGGCGCAGGAAAATCCACCCTGATTAAGGTGCTTACCGGCGTATACGAGAAGGATGCCGGAGAAATTTACATTGCGGGCCACGATGGTGCCGTAGCCATCCGCCGCCCTCAGGATGCCCAGAAATGGGGCATCTCCACTGTTTACCAGGAAATTACCCTCTGCCCCAACCTGACGGTGGCGGAGAATATGTATATTGCCCGGACACCGGGCAGCTTCACCAGCTGGAAGAAAATGAACGCCGGGGCCAAGAGGCTGCTGGAAGAGCTGGGCATCCCCGCCAAGCCCAACCGCCAGCTGGGAGACTATTCCATTGCCGTGCAGCAGATGGTGGCCATCGCCCGGGCGGTGGACATGGACTGCAAGGTGCTGATTCTGGACGAGCCCACCTCCTCCCTGGACGAGCAGGAGGTTGCCAAGCTCTTTACGCTGATGCGGGACCTCCGGGCCAAGGGGGTGGGCATTCTCTTTGTCACCCACTTCCTGGACCAGGTATACGAGGTCTGCGACCGGATTACCGTGCTGCGGGACGGCCAGCTGGTGGGAGAATACGCCATTGAAAATCTTCCCCGGGTGCAGCTGGTGTCCAAGATGCTGGGCAAGGAGCTGGACGACATGGCAGCCATTAAGGACGACAGCGCCACCACCCAGGCCACCTCCGGCGCTCCGGTGCTGGAGGCCCAGGGGCTTTCCAGCAGTGATGCAGTGTATCCCTTCGATTTTTCCATCCACCGGGGGGAGGTCAACGGCTTCACCGGTCTGCTGGGCTCTGGCCGCAGCGAGTGCGTCCGGGCCATCTTCGGGGCGGATCACGTCACCGGGGGCCATGTCCGGGTCAACGGCAAGGCCGCCAAAATTAAGAAGCCCCTGGATGCCATGAAGCACGGCATCGGCTATCTGCCGGAGGACCGGAAGCGGGACGGCATTGTGGGCGACCTGTCCGTGCGGGAGAACATCATCCTGGCCCTACAGGTATTGCAGGGGCCCTTCAAGCCCATCTCCCGGGCCCAGGCGGAGAAATACGCCGACGAGTACATCCGGCTCCTGGAAATCAAAACCGCCTCCTCCGCCACTCCCATCAACCAGCTCTCCGGCGGCAACCAGCAGAAGGTGATTCTGGCCCGCTGGCTGCTGACCAATCCCCAATACCTGATTCTGGACGAGCCCACCCGGGGCATTGACATCGGAACCAAGACCGAAATTCAGAAGCTGGTGCTGAAGCTGGCCGCGCAGGGCAAGAGCTGCACCTTCATCTCCTCGGAAATCGACGAGATGCTGCGCACCTGCTCCCGGCTGGTGGTTATGCGGGACCGACATGTGGTGGGAGAGCTCACCGGGGACGGCCTGAACCAGACTAAGATTATGGAAACCATCGCAGGAGGTGAGCACTGATGCCGAAAAACGCACTGAAGCCCCGGGAGAAGAAGACCTTCGCCTCCCGGCTGAGCTGGCTGGTTCACCAGCAGATGTTCATTCCCCTGGCCGCTCTGGCCCTGCTGGTTCTGTTTAACCTTATTGGCGACAGCTCCTTTTTCTCCATCTACGTCCGCACCAACAACAGCGGCAACAAGGTGCTGGGCGGCAACCTTATCTCCGTCATCAACGACGGCTCGGAGCTGGCCATTTTGGCCATTGGCATGACCCTGGTCACGGCAGCCTCCGGCGGACAGGATATCTCCGTGGGTGCCAACATGGCCATTGCAGGCTCCGTTATTATGCGTATTCTCTGCGGCAGCTCCTCCGTGGCCAACCAGGCCCAGGCCCCGGTTATTGTGGCCTTTCTGGCAGCCTGCGGCGTGTGTATGCTCTTCGGTGCCTTCAACGGCATCCTGGTGGCCTATCTGAAATTGCAGCCCATGGTGGCGACGCTGATTCTCTTCACCGCCGGGCGCTCCATTGCCTCCTGGATTAACCACGCCCAGCCCATGAATCTGAAGGACCCGGTGCTGAGCTATTTCGGCACCTACATTCCCGGCATTCCCGTTCCCACTCCGGTGTTCATTGCCATTGCCTGCATGATTGTGGCGGCTCTGGTGCTGAAATTCACCACCATTGGGCTATATGCCCAGTCCGTGGGCATCAATGCCAGCTCCTCCCGGCTCAATGGCCTGAACCCCGCCTTTATCAAGTTCCTCACCTATGTGATTCTTGGGCTGTGTGTGGCGGTGGCAGGCTTTGTAAAGGTCAGCCGGGTATCCACCATCAACTATTCCAATTTCGCCATTGACATTGAAATGGATGCCATTCTGGCTGTGGCCCTGGGAGGCAATGCCCTCAGCGGCGGCAAGTTCAGTATGCCGGCCTCCATTCTGGGTGCCTACACCATCCAATTCCTCACCACCACGCTGTACAAATACAAGGTCCCCTCCACGGCGCTGCCGGCCTACAAGGCGGTGGTGGTGGTGATTCTGGTGGTGCTCAGCGCCCCCACCTTCCAGGCAAAGGCCACCAAGGCATGGAAAAAGCTGACCACAAAATCCGGTGCAAAGGAGGCGGTATAAATGGGCACCAAAACCATCCAGAAGAACGGGCGGCTGCAAAAGCGCCTTGTCCTGTCGGACAGCAATGTGCTGCTGGCCATCACCATTGTGGTGTTCTTCGCTATGTATGCCGCTGCCATTGTATTTCTTGGCTCCGGCTTCCGCAAGCCCAATTCTTTCTGCAACATCCTCAATGAAAATGCGGGCATGATTATTCTGTCCTGCGGCATGAGCATTGTGATGATTACCGGGGGCATTGATATCTCCGTGGGCATGATGACTGCCCTGATTACCATGACCTGTGCCGTGAATCTGGATATGCACGGCGGCAATATCTTCACCGCCCTGTTGATTTCCCTGGGCATCGGTCTGGCCTTCGGTCTGGTGCAGGGGTATCTGGTGGCGTATCTGGACATTCAGCCCTTCATCGTCTCTCTGGCGGGAATGTTCTTTGCCAAGGGCATGACCACCATTGTCAATGCCAACCCCATCAACATTCAAAACCAGGCCTTCATTGCCGCCAAGGATACCCACATTCTCCTAAAGGGCATTGGCTACATGAACAAGAAGGGGAAATTCATCACCGCCTATGTGGAGCCCGGGGTGATTGTGGCTCTGGTGATTGTGGTGCTGCTGTTTGTTCTGCTGAAATGGAGCAAGCTGGGCCGCAGCTTTTACGCCGTGGGCGGCAACGCCGCCAGCGCCAATATGCTGGGCATCAATGTCCGCCGCACCAGGTTCCTGGCCCATCTGCTGTGCAGCACTCTGGCGGGCATCGGCGGCTTTGTATATGTGCTGCATCTGGGCTCCGGCTCTGTGACCAACGGCCAGGGGGCAGAGATGAACGCCATTGCCTCCTCCATTATCGGCGGTACCATGCTCACCGGCGGCGTGGGCAACATCATCGGCACCCTCTTCGGTGTGCTTTCTCTGAACACCATTAAGCAGATTGTGGCCTCTATGAACCTCACCGACCCCTGGTGGAAGGACATCACCGTGGCCGCCATGATTTGCCTGTTCCTGGTGATTCAGAAAATTGTACTGGCCAGAAAGAAAACCGTATAACCCTTCCTCTAAAGCCCCGCAGCCCCCAAGCTGCGGGTTTTTAGTGACGCTTTGGGCTTGCTTCCTATACGGTAGGTACCCTGGCCCACCCGGTTTTTTTCAATTACGCACCGGGCTGGTTCCTATACGGCAGTGCCCTGGCCCACCCGGTATCGCTTTTGCGGAGGAAACCGGTATTTTGTGCCGCTTCGGGCTTGCTGCCCACACGAGGGTTGGGGTAAAAAAATTCCCCCATAGCGGGAAAAGTATGATACAATAAAAATAGAACTAACACCGCATGGAGGACATGCCATGGAAATGATTAAGGTATTCATCACCGAGGATGAGAGCATTGTGCGGGAGGGTCTGCGGGACATTGTCCCCTGGGAGAAGTACGGCTTCGAATTTGTGGGGGATGCCCCGGATGGGGAAATCGCCCTGCCGCTGATTCGCAAGCTAAAGCCGGATGTACTGATTACGGATATCAAGATGCCCTTTATGGACGGTCTGGCCCTGAGCAGCATTGTCAGCCGGGAGCTGCCAGACACCAAGATTATCATTCTCAGCGGCTACAGCGACTTTGAATACGCCCGGCAGGCCATCCAGCTACAGGTGGACCAATATCTGCTGAAGCCCATTACCAAATCCGCCATCCTAAAGGCTCTGGAGGGCACCGGCCAGAAGATACGGGAGGAGCGGGAGCAGCGGGACTATCTGCGGCGCTACGAGCAGGACACCAAGAAATACGAGAGCTTCTCCCGCCGGGCCTTCTTTGAGCGGCTGGTGGAGGGCTCCCTGTCCGTGCAGCAGATTTACGAGGAGGCCCAGGGGCTGCATCTGGATTTGAACGCCGACGGCTACAATTTCCTCCTGTTCTCCGTCCAGTCCCAGCAAGCCACCGCCTATTCCGAGGCGGCGGCGGTGACCCTGGATGGGCTGCTGGATTTCTTCCTCCGCTATCCCAACTACATTCTCTTCCGAAGCGGTCTGCTGTCCTATGCCGTGCTGATTAAGGGGGATGGGCAGACCCTGGAGGATCTCACCCGCCGGGCCCTGGACAGCATCCAAAGCCGCTGCACCACCGCCGGGGAGGCCCTGAACTGGTGCGCCGCCGTGGGAACCCCCACCTACCGCCTCAGCGGTCTGGCCAAATGCTACAGCGATGCCAGCCATGCGATGGCCTATCGGCATCTGATGCCCGGGGTGCATATCTTCAAGGCGGACATGCTCCGCAGCGAGGGAGAGAGCGCCGCCATGGGCTGCCTGGAAACCCTGGATCCGGGGAAGCTGGATGCCAACCTCATCCGCAGCTTTATCCAGTCCGGCACTCCCGAGGAAATCGAGGGCTTTGCGGCGGAATATCTGTCCGGCCTGGCCGGGGCGGAGCGCTCGCTGATGTTCCGGCACTACATTCTCATGTCCGCCTGCATCAGCGCCGAGGTGGAGCTACAGCAGCTGGGCTGCCAGATGGAGGATTTACGGAAGCTGCCCAAGCCGGAGGTGAATCTGCCGGTGGAGAAAATCCGGGAATATCTGGTCAGCGTTCTCCGGGCGGCATTGCAGCTGCGGGATTTGAAGAGCCAGCAGGAGAGCAGCGACATCATCGACAGCGCCATCCGCTACATTGAGCGCAACTACACCGACGAAAACATCTCCCTCAACGCCGCTGCCCAGGCCCTGGGCATCAGCGCCAACTACCTCAGTGCCTGCTTCAGCCAGAGGATGGAGGTCTCCTTTGTGGAATATGTAACCCAGAAGCGCATGACCCGGGCCAAGCAGCTGCTGCTTCGCACCGGCTTGCGCTCCAGCGAAATTGCCAACGAGGTGGGCTACCGGGATCCCCGGTATTTCAGCTTTGTTTTCCGGAAGACCCAGGGCTGCACCCCCCGGGCCTTCCGGGCCGGAGAGGCGGAGGCGGAATGAGACGGCACGACTTTGAGGCCAATTCCATCGCCGGGAAACTCTATGGGCTGATTCTCAACCTCTTTGTCCCGGCGGTGATTCTGGCAGCGGTGATTCTGGCACTGCTGGTCAGCTATAATGTACGCAACGCCGCCGTCACCGGCAACATCACCACCGCCTCCCAATTCAACCAGAACTTCAAATCCGATGTGGATTTGAAAATGTATTACTACGTCTCCGGCGCTGCCCAGGAGCTGCCCACCGGGGACATTGCCGCCGCCCGGGCTCTGGCGGAAACACTGCTTTCCAACTCCACCAATGCCGACAGCCGCCGGGCCGCCGGGAGCGTGGTAGGGCTGTGCGACAGCCTCAGCGCCAGCATTCGGAAAATTCAGCAGACCCAGGGCTATGACAAGCGGATGGAGCAGCTGGAAACCAGCGTATACATCACCACGGAGCTGATTCAGGAGTATTTGTACACCTACCTATACCACGAGGCCGGGCAGCTGGCCGCCTTGCAGCAGCGCCTCAGCCGCATCCTCTGGCTGGAGCTGCTGGCCGTGGCCCTGAGCCTTGGCATTCTGGTGGCAGTGGCGGCCAAGCGGGCCATCCGCATTGGCCGGAGCATTACCGACCCCATCGATGCTCTGGCCTGCCGGGTATCGGAAATCGGCCGGGGAGATTTGAGCCGCCGCCAGCCGGTTCAGGCAGAGGATCCTAAACTGCTGACCCTGAGCACCGGCATTGAGGACATGGCCGAGCGGCTGGACAAGCAGATAGAGCTGAACCGCCAGGAGCAGATTCGCCTGCGGGGCATTGAGCTGTCCCTGATTCAGGCGCAAATCAACCCCCATTTCCTGTATAACACCCTGGATGCCATTGTCTGGCTCATTGAAACCGGGAAAAACGAGCAGGCCGAGGAGATGGTCACCAGCCTCTCCCGCTATTTCCGGGCCTTCCTGAGCAATGGGCAGGACATTGTCACCCTGGCCCAGGAGCAGCAGCATGTTTGCAGCTACCTGGAAATTCAGCAGGTGCGCTACAAGGACATTCTGGAATACCGGATTGAAATCGACCAGGCCGTGGCCGGCTGCCGGATTCCCAAGCTGACCCTCCAGCCCCTGGTGGAGAACGCCATTTACCACGGCATCAAGCCCAAGCGGGGCAAGGGCATGGTAACGGTCACCGGCCGATTGGAAAACGGCTTTGTCACCCTGGAGGTAGCGGACACCGGAGCGGGTATGGCCAAGGAGGATTTGCAGCAGCTGCGCTGCCAGCTGGAAAGTGACCAGGCCACCGGCTTCGGCCTGATTTCCGCCTACAAGCGGCTACAGCTGATGTATGGCAAAGACTGCCGCTTTACCATCGAAAGCCAGCCGGGGCTGGGCACCGCTATCACCATCATTTTCCCCTTCCGATTGGAGGAACACCATGAAAAAGATGCTTAGTTTTCTGTTCGCCGCTCTTCTGTCCGTCTCTTTGCTGGGCTGCGAGAAGGAAGTCCCCCCGGAGCCCAAGAAAACCCTGGTGGGCTTTTCCCAGCTGGGGGCGGAGTCCGACTGGCGGGTGGCCAACACCGCCTCCATGCTCCAGGCCCTTTGTCCGGAAAATGGCTTCGAGGTGCTCTATGACAATGCCCGCCAGCGGCAGGCCAACCAGCTGCTGGCCGTGCGGAACTTCATCGTCCAGGGGGTGGATATCATCCTCATTGCCCCGGCAGAGGAAACCGGGTGGGATGCGGTTTTGCAGGAGGCCCGGGATGCGGGCATCCCGGTAATCATCGTGGACCGGGCGGTGTCGGTGGAGGATGCGGGGCTGTACCTGACGGAGATTGGCTCGGACTTCCTCACCCAGGGCCGCCGGGCCGTGGACTGGATGGAGCAGACCCTTGCCGATGCCCCCGCCAGCATTCTCCACATCCAGGGCACCTATGGTGCCACCGCCCAGCTGATGCGTACCAAGGCCATATGCGATGCCGTGGAGGCCCACGACAACTGGCACTTCGCCGGTCAGCTGGCCGGGGACTATACCGAGTCCAAGGCCTATGAGGAGGTGCGGGACTTCCTGAAAACCGGGGCGGAATTCAATGTTCTCTACAGTGAAAATGACAATATGACCTTCGGAGCCATGCGGGCCATGGACGAGGCCGGCATCACCTACGGCCAGGGGGGACAGGTTTGCATCGTCTCCTTCGATGCCGTCCGCCGGGCCCTCACTGCCTGTATGGAGGGGAAAATCAACCTCTGCGTAGAGTGCAATCCCCTCCACGGCCCCCGGGTGGTGGAGCTTATCCGGCAATACCTGAACGGCCAGGAAATTCCCAAGCAGATTTTCGTAGAGGAGCAGGTCTTCACCCCCGAAGACCTGACCCAGGAATTCATTGCAGGAAGAGAATATTAAGGGCATTTTGCCGCAAAAAAGAAGTAACCACATGGCGGGTTACTTCTTTTTGTGCTCTTATTCAAAAAATTCCCGGTGGATACTGCGGATGGCTGTCTGGTAGTCGTCCTCGGCTACGCCCAGGACAATGTTCATCTCGGTGGAGCCCTGGTCAATGACCCGGACGCTGATGGCTGCCTCTTTCAAGGCGCCAAAGACCCGGGCGCTGATGCCGGGGCGGCCCACCATTCCCCGGCCCACCACGGCAATCATGGCCAGGCCGTCCTCAATTACCAGGCTGTCCGGGTGGACGGCCATGGAGATATCCTCCTGTAGGGTGTGCCGGTGCCCCTCCAGAGCGGCAGTGGGCACCACCAGGCACACGCTGCCCAGGCCGGTGGCCAGATGCTCGAAGGGAATGCCGCAGTGCTCCAGGCAGGACAGAATCCGGCGGACGTAGCCCACCATGCTGTTGGTGTTCTCCCGCTCAATTTGGATGGTGGAGTAGCCCAGGCGGCCGGCAATGCCAGTGATGGGGGCAGGAGTCTCCCGGGCCTCCTTCACAATCCAGGTGCCCGGTGCCTGGGGATGGAAGGTATTGCAGATATGGATGGGAATGCCGCTGCGGCGCACCGGCACCACGCTGTCCTCGTGGAGCACCGAGGCCCCCCGATAGGCCAGCTCCCGAAGCTCCCGGTAGGTAATGGCATGTAATGGGGCGGCATTGGGGACGATTTTCGGGTCTGTCACCAGCATACCGTCCACATCCGTCCAGTTTTCATACACCTGGGCATCCATAGCACTGGCCGCCAGCGCCCCGGAAATGTCGCTGCCTCCCCGGGAGAAGGTGTGAATCTCCCCATTGGGCATCACCCCATAGAAGCCGGGCAGCACCGCATTGGGCAGCTTACGCAGCTGCTGGAACATGGCGTGCTGGGTTTTAATCAAATCCAGCTGGCCGAATTCATTGAAAAAGACACATTCCGCCGCATCCACAAAGGGCCAGCCCAAATAGGCTGCCATAATCCGGGCCGTGAAATATTCCCCCCGGGAGAGCAGATAGCCCTCGCTGCCCGGCTGCTCCCGCAGGGCCCGGAACTCCTGGGACAAATCCAGGTTCACGTCCAGCTCCCGGACAATGTCCTGAAACCGGCGCTCCACCGGCTCTAAGTCCGCCTCCAAGCCGCTGTGCAGGAGGCGGTACAGCTGGTCGGTGATTTTCACATCCTCTGGGCACCGCTTCCCCGGGGCGGACACCACCACATAGCGCCGATTGGGATTCCCCCGGAGGATGCTGGCCACATGGCTGAACCGCTCCGCCGATGCAAGGGAAGTGCCGCCGAATTTTGCAACAATCATAGCTTCCATCTCCCCAGATTCCATTTTTTCACTATCATACAGGAAATTCCCCATTTTTTCAAGTGCTTCCCCCGGGGAAATTCCGGCAAATCAGGTGCCCTGCCTCCCGGCTGCCGGGGTCTGACGGCGTATTCTATGATAACCGGGCCCCAAATAGACTTCCCTGCCCCATATTCTCCGTTTTTTGGGAAAGAATATGCCAAAAAGCGGGCCATCCAAAGGACGACCCGCTTTTGGTACGCCAGAAGGGACTCGAACCCCCAACCCTCGGAACCGGAATCCGATGCTCTATCCATTGAGCCACTGGCGCATATTCTTTACAGCGGGAACATTATAGCAGATTCAAACCGATTTGTAAAGCAGAATTTTTGCCCGGCAGGGATTTTTTCTTTTTCAACAGGGAATTTAGGAAAGTGACGGTTGTTTTCTGGCCTTTTCTGTGGTATAATCCAGAAAAAACAGGCAGGTCAGGAGGATTTTGGGTGATGGAGCAGCCAAATCAGTTTCGTTCCTCTTTCAACGGCTTCAATCGGGAAGACGTGGTTCGGTATATGGAATTCATCAACAACAAGCACGCCTCTCAGGTGGCCCAGCTGACCAATGAGCTGGAATACCTCCGGGGCAAGCAGGACACCCTGGATGCCGGGCGGGTTTCTCAGCTGGAGAAGGATTTGAGCGCCGCTCAGGCGGAGAACGAGGCCCTGCGGCAGCGGGTGGCCCAGCTGGAAAAGCAGCTGGAGGGGAAGCATACCGCCGCCCCCGCCCCCTCGGAATCGGAGCTGGAGGCCTACCGCCGGGCAGAGCGGGTGGAGCGCACCGCCAAAGAGCGGGCCCGGCAGCTGGGGCAGCAGACGGCCCAGGTGCTGGATCAGGCATCCGGCCAGGTGGAGGATGCCGCCGGGCAGATTGCCCAGGTTTCCACCCAGCTGGGGCAGCTGCTGGATCAGCTGCAATCGGTGATGGACAGCAGCCGCCGCACCGTTCGGGAAGCCGTGGGGGCCGTGCAGTCCCTGGGCGACAATGTGCAATAATTTTTGTGACCCGTTCCCAAGGGGAATGGGTCACTGTTTTCAGGGGGCCTACCAATGAATGTAAGCAAACCCAGTTACTACGATGCCTTCCGCTGTCTGGCCGGGAGCTGCCCGGACAGCTGCTGCAAGGAATGGGATGTGGATGTGGACGATGCATCCGCCGCCCGCTACCGTGCTCTCCCCGGCCCCCTGGGGCAGCGTCTGCGCCAGGTGTTGAAGGATACGGAATACGGCGTGCAGATGGCAGCCCAGAACCACCGCTGCCCCATGTGGCGGGAGGACGGCCTGTGCCGCATTCAGGCAGAGCTGGGAGAGGCGGCGCTGTGCCACGTGTGCCGGGAATTTCCCCGGCTGCGGCATGACTACGGCGACTTTGTGGAGCTGGGCCTGGAGCTTAGCTGCCCGGAGGCGGCCCGGCTGATTCTCACCGGCCCGGAGGGGCCCAATGTCTCCTTCCCCGCCCCCGGCGGGGAGGCTCCGGAGTACGCCCGGGAGGATATGGAGATTCTGAAGCAGAGCCGGGGCACCGCTCTGGCCCTGCTGAAATCCTTCCCGGCCAAAGAAGCGCTGGCCCTGCTGCTGCTCTACGGTGCCCGGGCCCAGCTGTGGCTGGATACCGGGGAGCAGCCGGAATTCGATGCCCAGGCCGCCCTAAAGTCCGCCGGTACCCTGGCCGGGGAGCCGGACTGGGCAGGGTTTTTAGAATTCTTCCGGGGTCTGGAAATCCTCACCCCCCGGTGGCAGCAGCTCCTGTGCGCCCGCAGCCACCCCAGGCTCCCCGAGGGAACCCTCCGTCTGGCCAGATACCTGGTGGAGCGGTACTGGCTTCAGGCCATCTCCGATTTTGACCTGATGGGCCGGGTGAAATTTGTGGTAATCGCCTGTCTGCTGGTGGGGGCGCTGCCGGGGCGCTTCCTGGAAAACACCCAGCTCTTCTCCAAGGAAATTGAAAACGATGCCGACAACGTAGATGCCATTCTGGATGCCGCCCAGTGTCACCGCCCCTTCGCAGACATCCGTCTGCTGGGTATGCTCCTGGGCACCCAGGAATAAAAGCCAACTCCCCATGGGCAGCAGCCCGATTATAGGATACAACAACCCGCAGTGGTTCAGGATGCAAGCCAAATTCCTTCGTTCTCATAGTTTCGAACCCAATTTGCTACACTTATGTTGTCCGCACCGATTTTTTCGCTGCTGCATTTGCACTTATTTTTCCTGCAAGAATCTCTTGCACGATTCTCAACTTTTCCTCTATGCTATATTTACTTCTTGACATAGCAATACCCCTACAGAAACAGTTTTATATTTCACTGTCTCTTGTAGGGGTATCCTATCAAAACCAGTGCGAGGCCTTCTAGCGCATTCTGCTTTCTGCGATGCAGGGCCTGAGGCAACACCATAAACCTGAGAAAAATCCCCGACTATCTATCGACTACAGCCCCCTTTCATGCTATAATCAGGGAAATAGCACGAAAGGGGGATCTTTATGCCCGAAAACCATCCAAACATCAAAAATCCCCTGAGCATTGGGCTTCTGGCCCATGTGGATGCCGGGAAAACCACGCTTTCAGAGGCGCTGATGTATGTCAGCGGGTGGCGGCGTACTTTGGGGCGGGTGGATCATCGGGATTCTCTGCTGGACACCCATGTGTTGGAGCGGGAGCGGGGGATTACCATTTTTTCAAAACAGGCCCGGCTGGAAACGCCCCATCGGGCAATCACCCTGGTGGACACGCCGGGGCATGTGGATTTTTCCGCTGAGGCCGAGCGCACCATGCCGGTGCTGGACTGCGCCGTGCTGGTTATCAGCGGCACCGACGGCATTCAGGCCCACACCCTTACCCTCTGGCGGCTGCTGGAACGCTATGGGGTGCCAACCTTCCTGTTCCTGAACAAAATGGATCTCCCCGGGGCCCAGCGGGAGAAGCTATTGGAGCAGCTGCATACCCAATTTGGCAGCGGCGTGGTGGATTTCACCGCACCGGAGGCGGAAATTCTGGAAAATGCCGCCCTGTGCGACGAGACGCTGCTGGAAACCTATCTGGAAACCGGCACCATCACCCGGGGAAATTTGCGGAGCCTGGTAGGGGCCCGGAAGCTGTTCCCCCTGCGCTTCGGCTCCTGTCTCT
>ENA-OZAA01000679-OZAA01000679.1-human-gut-metagenome-genome-assembly--contig:-NODE-679-length-15046-cov-4.639450_pt1 | contig 15046 bp, 8 predicted proteins | sample MGYA00244204_ERZ653492 | MGnify/ENA primary metagenome ERZ653492 (study PRJEB26926, sample SAMN06164980) | human gut metagenome | biome: ENVO:00009003; feature: ENVO:2100002; material: ENVO:00002003... | reverse complement strand
AGACAGGTTCGTAGACGGTACGGATACGGGTAAGAAAGCCGTCGGTGTCGACGGGAAATCTCCGGAAGTGGCCATTGGCGAGAACGGTAACTGGTATATCAATGGTACGGATACCGGAAAGCCGTCTTTCGGTAAAGCCGGTAAGGATGGTACAAACGGAACAAATGGTACAAACGGCACGAATGGTACGAACGGAAAGAGTGCCTATGAACTTTGGAAAGAATACATCGCATCCGGTGAAGTGGATAATCCTCATAAACCCGACCAGAAATGGCCGGCAGACCGGAACAAGCAGACGGACTTCTGGGATTTCCTGACGGGCAGGTCTTCGGTGATTGAAATACAAGTAGGAAAATATAATGTCATTCCTGATTATTGGAACTCCCAGCTACGGGAATATGTGATTCCTACGGACGGTTCGGTGCTCTTTACCGTGTATGACAAAACGGGAAAGAAAGTAGCCGCAGGCGTGCAGGTAAGCGGATTGCCCGGAGTAGGAGCAACGGAAACCTTCACAACCGATGACAACGGACAGTTCAAGGTGACATGGGATAAGTTGCCGGACAACCAACCTTTGTCGCACCGGACAGGTAGTGTAACCGTAACGGTTGGCGGAGTGCAGGAAACAAGTGCCAATAATACGCTGGTTCCGAATAGGGTAAATGTGAGGGCTACGGTGAGTACGGTATATTTGAGTTATAATTCGTCTGACATAAATGCAACCAGATATACATATGTATCCTTTAAATATGAGCGCCAGATAGACGGAGAGTGGAGCGATTATCCAAGTAATCTTAAGTCTTATATGATGAAAACTGCTAAAATTAAAGATATAAATCAACCTGTAAATGAGGGAAATTTGGATAAAAGCACGAGTTACATTTATAGTACTAGCGACACATATATCTATATACGGCGTCCTTTGGTACTGACTCCTACGGAAAAAGCTAACGTGGCAAAGAATGATACGATTAATGGGTTGTTAAAATACGAGTGGGATGGGAACGAGTTTTATTCAGGCCTTTATTTCGGTGACGGTGCCGGTCCTTATAATGATTACGGACAGACCGTATATTTGCAGGATAAGATTCATATTCCGGAAATATATCCGGCTCCGGGTTTTAAGGAAGGAACTGTCTTTTTGGAAATCAAACAGGGAGTAACCACTTTATGGGGTGAAATCGATACAGACCAATTGCCTGATTTCTATAAAACGTATGCTTATCCGACAGGGCAAGATAAGTTTACGAAAGACCCGGATACCGATATCTGGAAATCTCCGGAAGGCAAGTTGCCTGCTTCAGATTTGGCAGAAGACCGTGCTGTATACATCCAAATGCGTACATTCATTAACGGAACGGGAGGTACTGTGCACACCGGTACTGTACCGCTTTCGAAAGGTGGCAAACGCTTTATACTGACAAGCGCTTATCCGGGTAATTGGATAGGTGTGGATATCCGACGCAGGCAAAAGGGAACCAATCAGATAACATATAACATGAGTTACGAATATCGCAGTAGATTTATTTACTATCTGCTGAAAGAAGGTGGGCAGTATTTCCTGGTTGACTTTGCGGACAGAACCAAGCGTATGCCTTTGGAGATAAAAGAGTGCCCGGCAGACTGGATGGATTGATTTACGTAGATAAATATATATGAATATGAAGAAAAAAACAATACTATATCTTGTCTCCCTCTTCTTCCTGTCAGTTCCTCTGACGGGAAGAGGCCAGGACAGGAAAGCATGGGAAATAGGTGCAGGCGGTTCGTTGATAAACTGGAGCCGCGTGTCTGTCACCGGTTTCCAGAGTACTCCGGATAATTATATGTACAACCTGAAGGCCAACCACCTGATGGGAGGAGCAAACCTGTATGTGGCACGGGAACTGAACCGGTGGTTTTATCTGGATTTGCAAGGTACGGTAGGCGTAGCGAAAAACAAGAACCGGATTGCGGGCAATGACCGGAAACACGACCTGCTGTATATGGGCGGTTTGGGCATGCAGTTCCGCTTTACCCCCTTGTTTGAGTCTCAATGGGTAGAACCCTACCTCAGAGTGGGGGTGAATTACCTGCATAAGAATTTCGCGTCTGCCTATGGCGGCAATTTTGTGGACGACCCCACGGGAGAGGCGCACTGGGAATCGTCCGATGTGTGGAATCCCGACGGGCGCTCATCGGATAAGAACTCTTTTGTTCCGCTTTCGTTCGGTGCAGGTGTAAATGCGTGGCTAAGCAATTCCTTCGGGCTTGGCCTGCAAGGTGAATATCTCCTGCCGGTGCAGAAGAATCTTCCTCACTTTGTGCAGGTGTCTGCCCGCGTCATCTGGCGCATTGGCGGAAAGAGCAAAAAGCAGGCTCCGGTAGTGAAGTATGTGGAGATAGAGAAACCTGTTGAAGTGGAAAAGATTGTTGAGCGGATTGTAGAGAAGCAGGCGGATACAGCCGGTTCTGTCGAAGCAATGGCGTGCGACCTGCTGGATAATATCTACTTCGAGTTTGACAAGGATGTGCTCACGGCTGCTTCGGAAAAAACGCTCGACAGGCTGGCCGGGCTTCTGAAAAGCTATCCCGACGCCCGCTTCCTGATTACCGGCTACACCGATGCAAGGGGAAGCAGCGCTTATAATACGGACCTTTCCAACCGCCGTGCCAAAAGAGTGTATGAGGCATTGCTCGAACGCGGCGTTCCGGCAGCTATGCTGAAATGGCACGGTATAGGCAAACGGGCAAGCATCATCCCGGTTGCGGCTGGCAACAGTGTACGCGAGGGCGACAGAAAAGTGCTGCTGGAAAGAATTACCAATATGAAGTACTGGGAAGCTCTGTAAACAGGCTTTCAACATCTATTTATAAATTTATGTACTAACTTAAAACAGAAAAATTGTATGAAGAAGATTTTAGCGAGTTTATTATTGTTGAGTGTTGCGGTTGGCTATGCTGACGGACAAACGGCGCTGACCGGAAACAAGTTTGCCGACAACTGGGCGATAGGTGTCAATGCGGGGGGAACGACTCCACTGATGCATCACTCGTTCTTTAAGAACATGCGTCCGGTAGTGGGCGTTCATGTCGATAAGTATCTGACACCTACCTTCGGCCTGAGCCTGGAGGCTATGGGTAGCTTTAACACTACGGGCAGCAAAACGGCTTTTGACGCGTCAAACGTCAGTCTGCTGGGGCTGGTCAACTTAGGTAATCTGTTTGCGGGGTATAACGGTGCTCCCCGTCTGTTTGAGGTTGAGGCTGTGGCAGGTATCGGCTGGCTGCATTATTACGTAAACTCCGGTATGGGCGAAGACCGTAACAGTATGTCCAGCAAACTGGGACTGAATTTCAACTTCAACCTGGGAGAAAGCAAGGCATGGACATTGGCTGTGAAACCGGCTTTGGTGTATGATATGAACGCTATGGGTACGGAAGCCGTGCGTTTCCATGCCAACCGTGCCGCCTGGGAAATCAGCGCCGGGCTGACTTATAATTTCGGATGCAGCAACGGCAGCCATCACTTTACCGAAGTAAGGCCTTACGACCAGGCGGAAGTCAACCAACTGAACGCCCAAATCAACCGTCTCCGTGCCGAGGCCGACAATACCGCCAAAGTATTGCAGGATGCCAACCGGAAAGTTTCCGACTTGGAAAGTGAACTGGCAGCTTGCCGGAACCGGAAACCGGAAGTGGTGAAGGATACTATCGACAACAGCAAGAAGCTGCTGGAGTCGGTGATTACGTTCCGTCAGGGCAGAATCGGCATCGATAATTCACAGTTGCCCAATGTGGAGCGCATCGCCACTTATCTGAGAAATCATAAGGAAGCGGGAGTCGTTATCAAAGGGTATGCCTCTCCCGAAGGCAGTGCGGAGGTGAACGAACGCATCGCCCGCCAACGCGCCGAGGCTGTACGCAATATGCTGGTCAATAGATATAGAATCGCCAAAGACCGGATTGTTGCCGAAGGTCAGGGAGTGGGTTATATGTTTGAAGAACCGGACTGGAACCGGGTGAGCATCTGTACCATAAATACCCGGCCGGATGCTGCGGAAGGAAAGTAGTGAACCAGTTATGTAGATTTTAGATATAAAAAGGGTTGTGTAAAGTAAAGAGACCGCATGCGGCAGCAAGCCGTTGCGGTCTCTTTTTTATTGTGTGCCGTTCTTGTCTTTTACTTCTTGAAAAGCTCTTTCAGGCTTACCGTCTTGTTGTTAATCAGCGGGTGCGCCCAGAAACCGATGAATGTGATGTAGCCTACAAACACGAGGATAATCAGCATTCCGGTACGCAGCGAAGTGGCATCGGCAAGCATGCTGATAATCATCGGGCCGCCTGCTCCGCCCACGATTGCCGAACACAGGATGCCGGCAAACGAACCGTGGTGTTGCGATGCCGAGTTCAGCGCCAGCGAGAACACGATGGAGTACATCATGGAAATGCTGAAACCGATGGCAGGGAAAGCAATGATGGATGCTTCCTTGCTTCCGAAGAGTGCGGTGAGCAGTAGGATGATGGTGAGTCCGCCCGATAGTTGGAGCAGCCGTTTGCTGTCAATGAGCTTCAACAGCACCATGCCTACGAGGCAGCCGGCAGTCATCAGTCCCCAGAAGTAACTTACGGCCTTTGCGCCTTCCACCTGTGGGTTCACTCCGTGATACTGCTCGAGGAACGTACTCATAAAGATGGAAGTTCCCTGTTCGGTACTTACATAACAGAAGATGCCGAGGAAGAACAGCCATACGTATTTCTGCCTGAACAGCGCCAGGTAGGAGTCTTTCGAACCGCCTTTCTCATCTTCTTTCAACTCGATTTTCGGGAAACGGGACAGCCCTACGGCAACCAGCAACAGCAGCGTGAATACCCAGTAAAGCGATACCCAAGGCAGATCGGGCGGGGTGATACCTGCCAGCAGGTCGATGAAAAAGTTCCTGCCTTCCGTGTATATGTCCGGATTGAGTTCGTGAATGAGGTACGTATATACCAGCGGGCTCAAGAACGAAGCGATGCCGAATACGAATTGGGCCACTTCCGCCACGAAAGCATAGTTTTCTTCGCCGCCTACAACGCGTTGCAACGGGTTTAGCACCGTTTGCAGCATAGCCATGCCCAAGCCGATGATGAACGATGAGGCAAGCAGCATGGGGTAGGTGTGTAGGCAGGCAAACAGCGTAGTGCCGATGAACGGCATCAGGAAGCCCAGAAACAGCACCGGTTTCTCGCCGAAACGGTCGATCATCAGTCCGGCGGGAACCGACATGATGGCATAGGCGATGAAGAAAGAAGTCGGGATGAAGCCCGCCATCGCCAGGTCGCTCAGGTTAAAGTTATGGATAATGTCCGGAATGAGCGGTCCCAGGATATTGGTGATAAACGATATGGTGAACCAGAACGCCATAATCAGCGCCAGCATTCCAAAATTCTTTTTCATACTATTTCGTGTTTAGTGAGAAGACCAGTGACGCGGCGCCGATACTTCCTGCCTTGTTACCTAAAGATGCAGCCATGATTTGAGTGTTCACGGCACAGTCGGCTATGGCATAGCGGTGTGCCTGCTCGCTGACTTTCCGGATATAGAAGTCGCCGGCTTCGGACAGTCCGCCGCCTATTACGATGCGTTGCGGGCTGAAGATGTTGATGAATCCGGCGATGCCGTGTCCCAGGAAATCGCAATGCTCGTCCAGGCACTCCGTTGCCAGCTTGTCTCCTTCTTTGTAGAGGCGTACGATAAGCTCTCCGTTGATTTCTTCGCCCGGAAACGAGATGCCCGCTTCTGCGGCACGCTTACTGAAACGGCGCACCAGTGCGGAAGTGGAGGCGTAATGTTCCAGACAGCCCACAGAGCCGCATGCGCAGGGTTCGCCGTTGGCGATGAGGGGCACATGGCCTAGTTCGGTGCCGCGGTTGGCAAAGCCGTTGAACAGCTTGCCGCCGATGACCACCGCGCCGCCGATGCCGGTTCCTACGGTCAGGAACACCACATTCTGTGCGCCTTGTCCGGCTCCGTACATCGTTTCTCCCAGTCCCATCAGGTTGGCATCGTTGCCCATCTGCACGGGCAGCCCCGTTTCCGCTTCGATGCGGTCGGCAAGATTCAGATTCTCCCAGCCTTTGATATTCTCGGCTCCGCCCAGCACAATGCGGTTGGTTTCGTCCACAATGCCGGGAGTGCCTATACCTATTCCTTCCACCGCCACTCCGAGTTGCAGGGCCGAAGCCATTGCCTCTTTGCAGGCGGTTACCAACTGGCCGATTACCGCTTCCGCAGATACATCGGCTTTCGACGGCAGCTTCCCTTGAAAGTGAAATACGCCTTCATTGTCGATAAGGGCGTATTTCACGGAAGTACCGCCAAGGTCAATTCCTATAGCGTATTTTTTCATGATTGTCAAACTCTTTCAGCCCATATAGGAGAACTCCATGCCCATTGTCCGTCGCGCTGGCGCACGCGTACATAATAATAATCGGTGTCGCGCTGAGGCTCTTTGTCTTCCATGTAGTGCTCTACGGTGAAGCAGCTTTCGGGCATGGCGCGGTTAAAGAGAATGGCTTCGCTCAACCAGCCTATCATGAAGTGCGAACGTGAACCTTCGAGCAGTTCGCCCAATGTGTGTTCGAACTTCTTGCCGTTGAAGTCTGCGGTGAGCACGCCGTCTTTCGGCATCTCCAGGTCGAGGATTACCGCCTGCATGGCTGCGGTGGTGGTATTCGGGTTCTTGCTGCTGTACAAGTCCAGTTCCGTTTCCTTCTCACCTACGGAGAGGATGCGGTTGACATGTGTCTTGAATTCGGTTTCGCCCTCCTGAGGAGAGGTGAAGGCAGCGCCGCGGAAGCAGGGGGTAACGCTTACGATACGGCCCTTGTTGACAGACAGCTTGCCTTGCCAGTGTACATAGCGCTCTTCGCGGTTCCAGCCGAAATCCACTTTTACTTTGCAGCGGACGGTATCGCCTTCCGGTGCAACCGGAGTCAACGGGCCGTTCATGCGTGCCAGTATCTGGCCGTTCTTGACAACGTCTACATAATCGATGCAGCTTTCGCCGGTTACGTTCAGGTAGATGCGGCGGCTGTTGCTACGGACTACATCGCCCATGAAAGCGTCGTTGAGGCGGAAGTCGATGATGATTTTATCACCGGTGGCGGCACATACGTGGCGGGTGCGGAGAGCTTCCCAGATGGCGTCGCGGGTCAGTGACGGAGCCAGGACACCGATGCGGCCGTCGCCGTAGCTGCCCGGATAGCCGGAGTGCTGGTCGGTGGAAGCCATGATACCGAATTTATGTCCTTGTTCCAGACCATACTGGATGGTTCCTTCCCATTGGCGGGGACCCATATCGTGCAGGTACGGGTAGTCGCCCTGGTCGCTTTCTGCCAGGCCGTGACGGGAATACATCTCGACGAACGGAGTGATGTCTCCTTCGGTGAAGCATTTCCAGTTGTAACCGCGATAACCGCCCTGATAGCCCATGTGGTGCGGAGTGACGAATACTTTATGTCCTTTGGCTTTCTCTTTCCAGTCTTCGATAGAGGTACATTCCACGAGCGGCGCATCCAGGTCGTAGTTCAGCGCCACGTGGTCGCCATGCTCCATGCTGTGGGCCTCGTATCCGATGAAGGTAAGGAATTCGCCTTCCTTGTTGTATTCGTTGCTCATCTTTACGTACTTCTCATAGCCGCCTTCGCGCAGACGCTTGAAAGCTCCGGTATGGTAGTCGATTACCCATTTCAGACGAGGGTCGTTTGCACCCGGAATGTCCGGCCACATGGCATGGGGCGTTACGCTGACAAAGTCCAACTGGCCTTTGGCCGCCTCGAAAGCATCGCGCATATCGCCGTGTCCGTAAGTGAGGTTACAGTGGTTGTGCAAGTCGCCCCAGAATACTTTCAGGTTGCTTGCCGACGGCATAATCTTCTTTGCTTCTTTACTTCCTGCCACGCAAGAGCCGAGCAGGCTTCCCGAAGCTGCCAGTCCCAGAAAAGACCAGCCTGTGTTTTTTAGAAAACTTCTTCTATCCATGATAATAAATTTAATGGTTTTATCTGTTTTTCATTAATCTTCTGTCGCCCTTGAAAAGCTCGTTTACTTTTTCGTCGGGGTCGTTGTCTTTATACTGTTTTTGAGTCTCCTGCAGCAGTTGCATCAGCTCTTTCTGCTTTTCGGCGTATTCAGGCTTGCCGAACACGTTGTTCATTTCGCGCGGGTCGGCTTTCAGGTCGTACATTTCCCATTCGTCGATGTCGTTGTAGAAATGAATCAGTTTGAAGTCCTGTGTACGGATGCCGTAATGACGTTTTACCGAATGCTCGGCAGGGTATTCATAATAGTGGTAGTAGGCAGCCTTGCGCCAGTCGGCGGGTGTCTTGCCTTCGTTCTCCAACACCGGTTTCAAGGAAGTTCCCTGAATGTCCGACGGGATTTCCACACCGGCAAAGTCGAGGAAGGTGGGAGCGAAGTCCACATTCATGCAGATTGCATTGCTTGTGCTTCCCGCCTTGATGGCTTTGGGGTAGCGGATGATAAGCGGCATGCGCTGGCATTCCTCGTACATGAAGCGCTTGTCGAACCAGCCGTGTTCGCCGAGGAAGAAGCCCTGGTCGGAAGTGTAGACGATGATTGTATTGTCCAGCTCTCCGGTCTTTTCAAGATAGTTCAGAAGGCGGCCGATATTTTCGTCCACAGACAGCACGGTAGCCAGGTAGTCGCGCATGTATTGCTGGTATTTCCAACTGATTAACGCCTTACCTTTCAGGTCGCCCTTGCGGTATTCGGCAATGCGCTGCGCATATACGGAGTCCCATTTGTCCTGTACGGCGGCAGGCATGCGCTTGTACACGCTGTAAAGGCGGTTGGTGGTATCCTTCAGCATCTCTTCGCGGGTCAGCAGTTTCAGGTCCCAGTCGTTGGTCAGGGTATGTTCGATGGACATGTCCTGCTCGCGGGCTGCTCTGCCGCGTCCTTCGTAGTCGTCGAACAGGCTGGCGGGTTCCGGAAATGTGGTATTGTTGAAGATGCCCAAGTGGCGCGGAGCCGGCATCCAGTTGCGGTGAGGCGCTTTCTGATGATACATCATGCAGAACGGTTTGCTCTTGTCCCTGCCTTCGAGGAATTTGATGGCCTTGTCTGTGATGATGTCCGTGGCATAACCTTTCTCTACGATATGTTTGCCGTCTTCCCAGAAATCGGGGTCGTAATAATCGCCCTGTTCGTGCTGGCCGCTCAGGATGCTCCAGTGGTCGAAGCCCTGCGGTTCGCTGATAAGGTGCCATTTGCCGATCATGGCCGTCTGGTAGCCGGCTTGCTGGAGCAGTTTCGGGAATGTCTGCTGGTCGCCGTTGAAGGTGCTTGCATTATCCGTAAAACCGTTTTCGTGGCTGAACTTACCGGTAAGTACGCAGGCGCGTGACGGGCCGGAAAGGGCATTGACCGCGTAGCAGTTGTCCATACGGATACCTTCGTTGGCTATACGATCCATGTTGGGAGTTTGCAGGAGATTACCGCCATAGCAGGACATGGCTTGTGTGGTATGGTCGTCCGTCATCATGAAGATAATGTTCGGACGCTTGGGTTCTTCTTTTTGCTGGCCGGCACAGGAAGCGAGGCTTAATGTGGCTAACGGAAGAAGTACATTGGAAAGATTGTTTTTCATAACCGGGATGTATCGCTTTTCATTATGAAGAAAGGGAGTGCTCAAAAACTAAAATCGCTATCGATTGGCTTTTCATTTTTGGGCACTCCCTTTCGTCATGTTGCTTTTATATTATAATTTGTAATTTAAAGACTGTTTCTTGCCGTTTACTTTCACCTCTACTTCCAGTCCGTTTTCATTGAATGTCTTGTTTTTGAACTTGGCAGACAATTTGGGGGCGTCTGCGCTGTTCTTTATCGGACAGATAACGGTGATGTAACGTACTGCATCTTCGCTGTCTTTCTTCACATTGAAGGATACGTTCATGCGTTTGTAGCGTTTGCGGTAAGCGGTGGAGCACCAGCCCGGCTCTTTTTTCATCGTCATGCCTTCGGGGCCGAAGCATTGCAGCTTCATGTTGCTTCCTTCTTCAAACTGAGTGACGAAAGTCATGTCCTCGCGGCTGTTGGCGATTTCGCCTTTCGGCATCTGGTAGTGCAGGTTAATGGAACCTTTCTGGCTTCCCACCATTTCGTCTACAATTACGAAGTAGCTGTTGTCTACGAAGAATACGGAACGGCGGTGTTTCAGGTTCTTGTAGCTCGGATTCTCGGTAACCAATATCTGTACGTTGCCTTCCGGCTGCCACAGCTTGGTTACGGATTCGGTCTGGTCCAGATTCTTGTTGTTCAGCGTTACGGTGTTGTGTACGCAGGTCTGACGGTGCCAGTTGCGTTGTTCCATCACTTCGCCCTCGCCGGCATATACGTAAGAACCGGAATCGGGGAACAGGTTTTTGCCGTTGAACCAGAGTTCGAAAGTACCGTTATCCGGTTGGCAGTGCCAGAATGCTTTCGGGCCGGCCTTTACAACCATTTGCGTGGCATCCGTTCCCCAAGAGTTACGGAATACGAAGAAACCGGATTTCAGGAAACCTTTGGAGAGATATTCGGGCAGTGCGCCTTCTTTACCATCGGTTGCCAGATACTTGATGAACTGGTTCTTCGGGAACATCTTGCTCCAGTTGCGGTAGTTCTTCAGCATTTCTTTCTTATTGGTCAGCTTGGCATCGCTGAAACACGGGTTGGTGTAGTCGGGGAAAGAAACGTTGGCATAGAATACAATCATTTTCTCGATTGTATCCAGGTACTCCTGCGGGAACTCGTTGCGGAAACCGTTCAGGTCGGCAATGTTCAGTGCCTTGCAGAAAATGTTGATGGCAGCGAGGTGGTAGTGCGGGTCGAGCTCGAACTGTCCGCCGTCGTTATACACCTGTACATTGATTTCACGGTTCATGATGTCGATACCGCTCTTTCTCCAGGCAGCAGCCTCTTTGAATTCGGGGAAGAAAGCGCCGGCGTAGATCATACGCTGTGCCTCGAACAGCAGGTGATTGCCCTGTGCAGAGTAATTGCCCAGTATATGGATGGCATGTTTGTGGTAGTTTACCAGGAACTCGGTCAGGAACTCCGGGGTGAAAGAGGGAGACGGGAGGAACAGTTGGAACTGTGAGGTCTGGTCTTGCAGACGGTTGCTCACTTCCAGCGGACGCCATGCGAAACGTGCGTTTTCCACATCACCTTTCAGTTGGTTGTCACCGGTCATTTCATACTCTTTCTTGTCAACCTTCACCAGCGGGTTTTTCTTGATCCAGTCGATGTACTGTTTGGTCCACTCTACGGCGTATTTCTCGTCGCCGCTTACACGATAGGCCTTGCCCATGGGAGTAAACCATTTGTGGCGGTGCAACTGCCAGCGCAGTTCGTTGTCCTTTACCGGCCAGTATCTCCAGTCGATGTCTTCACCGTAATTGAATGACGGCTGGTAGCCTTTGTGGGCAAAGAATGTATGTTGCAGAGCCTCGTCGGCCATTTTCTGTTCATCCTTGCCGATGGTAACCTTTTTCAGGTTTACGTCGGGAGTCTTCACGTTGGTACGTGCACGGTAGTAGTCGAGCAACGCTTTGGCTGCATCGGCATCTTTGCCTTCCTGGTGCAAGGCCTTTACTTTCTCCAGTCCGGGATAATCCAGATTGAGGAGCGAGAACACTTCGGTTTTCAATTCCTGGGCATTTGCTTTGCCAACGAAGCAGGCAAGTGCCAGCAGGACGATATATTTAAAAGTCTTATTCATAATGATTGTTGGTTTACAGTCTGGTTATTAGAGGTTTTTGTAGCTGATACCTTTCAGGTCCATGAAGCGTTTCAGGGCTTCCAGGTAATAGTAATCCGCATAGTTCAACGGAGTGTCGATTTCCGAACCGTTAGGCAGCGAACCGGTAGAGTGCATCAGGATGAATCCCTGGTTTTCGCCGACCTTTGCCAGATAGGCGTCGCCCGACAGGCTCTTCAGGATTTTCTCTGCATAATCCAGGTATTTCTTTCCGTCGGGAACCATTGTGCTCAGCTCTATCAGGGCGGAAGCGGTTACGGAAGCGGCGGATGCGTCACGCGGAGTCTCTTCGGTTACGGGAGCGTCGTAGTCCCAGTAAGGAATGGCATCGTCGGTCTTGACACGGTTCATAATCATGTCGGCCACTTTTACGGCGAAATTCAGGAAGGTAGTGTCTTGCGTCTCACGATAGCAGGCGGTATAGCCGTATACGGCCCATGCTTGTCCGCGTGCCCATGAAGAGTCGTCGTTCTTGCCCTGGAATGTCTGTTTCTTCTCTACCGTGCCGTCGTTGTTGTAGCTTACTACGTGCCAGCAGGTATAGTCGGGGCGGAAGTGGTTGTTCATGGTAGTCATTGCGTGTTTTACGGCGATGTCTTTATAAGAGTTGTTGCCGGTTGCCTTGGCTACATTGAACAGCAAATCCAGGTTCATCATATTGTCGATGATAACGGGGAAGTTCCATGTTCCGAAGTCCCATGAACGGATAGCCGAGATGGAATCGTTGAAGCGTCCGCACAGGTTGTCGGCTGTTTCTTTCATTACGGCTGCAATGGTGTCGTTAGGAGCCAGACGCTCGGCATTGCCGTAACTGCAATTTACCATGAAGCCCAGGTCGTGCGTACCGGTGTAGTAACGGACGGGGTTCAGCAGGTTGGTATATTGGATGGCCCATGTTTTCAGTGTATCGTTGCCCGTCAGTTCGTAGGCATACCACAAAGAGCCCGGATAGAAACCGCTGGTCCAGTCATAAACGCTGCACAAACGGCGTTTTCCCAACTGGTCGGCTGTAGGCTGCGCACGGAGCGAGTCCTTGAAAGTAAGCGAGTCTCTTTCCAACTGGCGGCACAGGAAGTTCATGTCATAGCCTGTACGGATAGAACGCGGCAGCATATTAGTGGACGAAATTTCTTCTGCGGTTAATTGCAGTTGCGCAGAGGCTGCGTCCAAGCCTTTTTTAATCCAACTGTAGTCTTCTTTGGGTTGTGTTTGGCATGACACGAAAGTCAATGCACCCAAAGCCAAGAGAACAAGGTTCTTTTTCATGTTATTCGTTTTTAAAATAATTGATTTTAGTAGATTTTGTAACGAAAGCAAAGCTAACGGATTTTTTATGGTTCTTGTAGCAAGAATGTTGAAAAGGCAATTAATCCGCGTTCTTTGAATGTCACTTTTGTTGAAAAGAGTTTAGAAAATCTCCAATATGCCCCTCTCTGGGCATATTGGAGATGTATTTGGGGTGGTTGTTACCAACCTGGGTTTTGGTTGAACTGGGTACACAAGTCCATTTCGCGTTGCGGAATAGGCATTAATTCGTGTTTACCCTTTTCAGTGTAATCATAGATTACGTAATTAGGAATTAGAGTGTTCTTATCATCTTCTCTTTCATCCCACCATGCTTTTAAGGCATTATAAGTTTCTTCAATGGTTTCAGAATAGATTCCCCAACGTATAAGGTCAAGGCGGCGATGTCCTTCGAAAGCCAATTCGTATGCACGTTCTTTTTGGATGGCTTTACGGAATTCGGCTTGATCCATTCCTGCTTTTAAAACATATTCAGAGTGAACGATTCCATCAGGCTCTGTATAACCACGTTTGCGGACTTTGTTAACGGCGGCGTACGCATCTGTGGTAGGACCACCTTTCCATTCGTTCAATGCTTCCGCATAGAGAAGCAGTACATCGGCATAGCGCAATACATACCAATTGACAGTTGATTTATCATTATTAATGAAAGGTACGCTTTCTACATATTTGTCAATATCCCATTTGGCTGGAGTATAGCTTTGCTTGGCTTTTACAGCTTTCTTGGGGTCCAAATCTTTGCTTAATGCAGTAGGGCGGTCGTCTGTTATTTTAGCAGCTAAATAGAAAGTTCCTGTATATGAAGTACCTGTACTACTTTCATTATGTCCGTGCTTATAATTAGCAATGGATATGTTCTGACGTCTGTCATGGCTTTCTCCGGTTGAAGGATCGGGTGCAGCTTCTGCTCTCCAGTCAAGCACAAATGAATGTACCACTTGTACGTTGGCAGCACAACTTCCGCTTTTACCGGCTTGAGTTGTCGTCTTCACACCGTTCCATTTTCCGATACGTCCTACAGGGTCGCTATTTCCTGAATATGTAGGAGAGTAGAAAGATACTTCAATCAGACTTTCTGTCGGGTCCCAGATACCATTACAAGTATTTTTCCACAATTGCTCATAATCGTTTAACAAATCATGTTTTCCTGATTCTACCAGAATTTTAGCTGTTTTTGCGGCTGCTTCCCATTTGCTGGTGTCCTGTATCGGATAACCGGCCCAAGTTGCATATACTTTGGTTAACAGACCCAATGCAGCCCCTTTGGAGAAACGGTAATCTTTATTGCTGCGGTAGTCCTTATCTGTAGCATATGGCAAAATATCGCAAGCATACAGCAGATCGTCTTCGATAAACTTATAAACGTCCACGGGATCAGCTTGTACAAAAGTACTCGGGTGTTGGTTGGACATGGCTGTGCTTGTCATTAATGGAATATTGCCCCAACGGCGTACCAGCTCGAAATAGTACAGTGCTCTTAAGGCTCTGGCTTCGGCAATATAAATAGTAGCCAATTTTTTGTCCGTTTCATTATATGATTCCATTTTGACAGAAATACGTTCCAGAAAATCATTGGCATTATAGATACCGGAGTAGAGTGCAGCCCATGTGCTCTGTACTTCTGCCTGTGAAGTAGGGTAAGCATTGGTAGGCAGTATGCGGAAGTTTTCGGTTGTACTTCCTTCCACCTGTGAAATGTCTGTTCCCATAGAGAAGTAGATGGACAAATGATAGCCGTACATTGCATCTTCTACAGTAGAACGATACACGCCAAGCAATACATCTTGTGCTTCTTTGGCATCATTCATGTATTTGTCTTTCTCTACTTCGGTACTACTCTCTTCTTCCAGCGAACATGAAGCGGGAAGAAGGCATAAAGCTAAAAATCCTATATAGTATATAAACTTTTTCATCTGTCTCTTATACACATCTGACGCTGCCGACGAAGCTAGAAG
>ENA-OZAA01000678-OZAA01000678.1-human-gut-metagenome-genome-assembly--contig:-NODE-678-length-15064-cov-5.808315_pt1 | contig 15064 bp, 16 predicted proteins | sample MGYA00244204_ERZ653492 | MGnify/ENA primary metagenome ERZ653492 (study PRJEB26926, sample SAMN06164980) | human gut metagenome | biome: ENVO:00009003; feature: ENVO:2100002; material: ENVO:00002003... | reverse complement strand
AGCTGGGGTTGTGGCAGGCCACGAAGTCGGCCTTGTTGATGTAGTAGGGGGACTTGATGGGCTTGTCGCCGAAGCGCAGGTGGGAAACGGTGACACCGCCGGTCTTCTTGGAGTCGTACTGGAAGTAGGCCTGTACGTACTTGTCGGTGTGGTCGCCGATAATCTTGATGGAGTTCTTGTTGGCGCCAACGGTGCCGTCGCCGCCCAGACCCCAGAACTTGCACTCGATGGTGCCCTCGGCAGCAGTGTTGGGGGAGACCTTCTCGTCCAGGGACAGGTTGGTCACATCGTCCACGATGCCTACGGTGAACTCGTGCTTGGGAGCGTCCTTAGCCAGCTCTTCGTAGACGGCAAAGACGGAAGCGGGATGGGTGTCCTTGGAGCCCAGACCGTAGCGGCCGCCGATGACGGTGGCGTTGCGGCCAGCCTTGGCCAGAGCCATGACCACATCCTGGTACAGGGGCTCACCCTGGGAGCCGGGCTCCTTGGTGCGGTCCAGGACGGCAATCTTCTTGGCGGTGGCGGGGATGGCAGCCAGCAGCTTCTCAGCGCAGAAGGGCCGGAACAGGCGAACCTTGACAAGGCCCACCTTTTCGCCGTGGGCGTTCAGGTAGTCGATGACTTCCTCGGCCACGTCGTTGATGGAGCCCATGGCAACAATCACACGCTCGGCATCGGGTGCGCCGTAGTAGTTGAACAGCTGATAGTTGGTACCCAGCTTTTCGTTGACCTTGCCCATGTACTTCTCAACGATGGCGGGCAGAGCGTTGTAGTACTTGTTGCAGGCCTCACGGTGCTGGAAGAAGATATCGTCGTTCTCGTGGGAGCCACGCATGGCGGGGCGCTCGGGGTTCAGGGAGTGCTTGCGGAATGCATCCACAGCGTCCATGTTCACCATTTCCTTCAGGTCGTCGTAGTCCCAGATGGCGATCTTCTGGATCTCATGGGAGGTACGGAAGCCGTCGAAGAAGTTGATGAAGGGAACCCGGCCCTCGATGGCGGCCAGATGGGCGACAGCGCCCAGGTCCATAACTTCCTGCACGTTGGTCTCGCACAGCATGGCGAAGCCGGTCTGACGGCAGGCATACACGTCGGAGTGATCACCGAAGATGTTCAGAGCCTGAGTGGCAACGGTACGTGCAGAAACGTGGAACACGCAGGGCAGCAGCTCACCGGCAATCTTGTACATGTTGGGGATCATCAGCAGCAGACCCTGGGAAGCAGTGTAGGTGGTGGTCAGGGCACCGGCGGCCAGAGAGCCGTGAACGGTACCGGCAGCACCGGCCTCGGACTGCATCTCAACGACCTTGACGGTGTCGCCGAAGATGTTCTTGCGGCCAGCGGCAGCCCACTGGTCAACGTTGTCAGCCATGGGGCTGGACGGGGTGATGGGGTAAATACCAGCAACCTCGGTAAAGGCATAGCTGACGTGGGCGGCAGCAGTATTGCCGTCCATGGTTTTGAATTTTCTTGCCAAAATGAAATACCTCCTAAAGTAATTCAGATTTTGTCGCATACATTCTACCATCTTTGCACCAGTTTGTAAAGGCGAAAATCCATATATAGTGCAATTTTTAGTGGAAAGGTACAAGATGTTCCGGCTGGGGTTGTAAAATTTTCGGTGTCTCCCGGGAATGAAAATGGTTTTCTCCTCCGGGGCGGACGGTTTCGGCCCGGAAGCGGGGGAGAAACGCCCTTTCTCCCATGTCAGATGGGTTTAGGGCGGTATTGGAATTAGTGCGCCCCCTGCTCCGGCGCTTCCTCCCCGGCCAGGGGAGAGGGGGCGCTGTGCGCCTGATACCAGTTGAGGAGCAGACATGCACACACAAAAAGCGCAGCCTTGGCGCAGCAGCCCTTCCAGTTGTGGGTGAGTTCTTTGAGCATATTGGTTCGTTTCATATTGTGTTCTCCATTCAATAGTCCCGGAAGCCGATGATGGCGCTGCCCTCCATGGTGCAGCCATGCCGCCCCTTGTTCAACCGTAAATTATCTGTACAGCCAACGCCGCAGCACCCAAAATCAAGAGCACAATGGGCACGCCGTAGGCATCGCTTTTCTTGACGGTATGCCAGCGGATGAAATTGGGGGTCATTTTCTGGTGGTTTGCCTCCTGGTAGGAGCAGTAAATATGCCGCCATTCCAGCTTATACCCCACGAACGACCACAGGGCAACCACCACCATAAAGCCGCCCATGATGCCCACAAGCTGTCTGCTCCAGACCCCTGTGCAAATCAGCATCAGCAGAATCCATCCGTACCGGTGAAAATAGGCAAGGGCAATCACTGCCCATGCAGGCGCTTGCCGCTTGCTCTGACCCATATGGATTTTCTCCTTACGCTGTTTCCCAACGGGGTTTTGCTTCCTATGCGCTTCTCCGAAGGTCAATATTTATCCATGTCCAGGCTGGTATATTCTTCAAACAGCTTCAGGCAGGCATCCCGGTCCATTTCAACCAAATAGTCCCGGAAGGCTTCTCTGCCGCCGAACATGGCATCAAAGGCCTCATCCCGGAAGCCGATGATGGCGTTGTCTTCGATGGTGCAGCCATAATACACTTTGTCAATATTTGCCCACAGACAGGCGGCCAGACACATGGGGCAGGGCTCACCGGTGGTATACAGCACCGCACCGGTCAGGTCGAAGCTCTTGATATTTGCCTCCGCATCCCGGATGGCGGTGATTTCCCCATGGGCAGTGGAATCGTTGTTGGCAAGCACCATATTGTGTCCCTGGCCGATGACCTTTCCGTCTTTTACAATGATACTGCCAAAGGGGCCGCCGTGGTTGTGATGAATTCCCTCCCGGGCCTGGTCAATGGCCAACTCCATATATGGATTTTCGGCGTGGTAATCTCGTTCCGGCACACCGATGGCTATGGCTGTGCCGATGCACAGAAAAAGCGCCAGGGCACCCGATGCCAGTCGGATGCACATCCTTGCAAAAGTGGACTGTTTCATTCTGTTGCCTCCTTTTATTGGGTTCCTGATAATGTATAGTTGCGAAAATCCTTGTATGTCAGCCGGTAATCAACTGCGGATTGCAGGGCCCCCAGCTGGTCCTTCCAGGAATTCAGCCGGACACCTGCCTTTTGGAAGCCGAGCAGCTCATAAACGTGCTGCGCCCGGGTGTTTCTTAAATCGGTGTCCAGGAAAATGAGGGTTGCGCCCCGGCGGAACAGCTCCCCAATCAACATACTGAGAATCACCCGCCCCAATCCCTTTTCCTGGTATAGGGGCTCGCATATTTTGATGCCGATTTCGTATTTGGTGTTGTCGGATACACAAAAGCACATTTCGCCAATGGGGATGCCCTGATATTCTACCATCAGCCGCCGCCGGGTGGCATCTGTGTCGGCGGCAATCTGCTGTGCAATCTGCGCCGCAGTGGTTCCCAGCCCCATGGGAAATCCGGCATGTGCCATTACCGCCCCATCGTTCCACCAGGCGGCCAGCTGGGCACAGTCCTTCTGCTGTGCATCCCGGATGCAAATGTCGTGATAGCAAATATTCACGCTCGTTCCTCCTGAAAGGTTCTTAGCCCCGGTTGCCAATCTGCACCGAGCGGTACTGGATGGCCTCGGCAATATGCTGGGCCTGAATGTCCGGACTGCCGTCCAGGTCGGCCACGGTGCGGGCCACCCGGATAATCCGGTCATAGCTCCGGGCGGTCAGCCCCATGCTCTCGAAGGCCAGCTTCATCAGGTCTTCCGCATCCGGGTTCAGGGCGCAGTGGGCGCGCATTTCCTGCGGGCCCATGCGGGCGTTGCACATCCCCCGGGCCTCTCCGAAGCGCCGGTTCTGGATGCGCCGGGCATCGTCCACCCGCTGCTTGACGGCGCTGGAGGGCTCCCCCTCAGCTCTTGCACGCAAATCCTCATACTGCACCGAGGTGACCTCTACCACGATGTCAATCCGATCCAGCATGGGCCCGGAAATGCGGCTCTGGTAGGCCTGCACGGCGGCCTCGCTGCAATGGCATCGCCCGCTGGGGTCACCGTACCATCCGCACTTACAGGGGTTCATGGCACACACCATCATAAATTCGGCGGGGTAGGTGACGGTGCCGGAGACCCGGGAAATGGTGACCTGCCCATCCTCCAGGGGCTGGCGCATCAGGTCCAGACTGTCCTTGCGAAATTCCGGCAGCTCGTCCAGGAAGAGAACTCCCTTGTGGGCCATGGAGATTTCCCCGGGAATGGGGTTGCTTCCGCCGCCCACCAGTCCGGCGTTGGATACCGTGTGGTGGGGGGCCCGGAAGGGACGGCGGGAAACCAGGGGATGGCGCTCGTTCAATAGCCCCAGCACCGAGTAGATTTGGGTGACCTCCAGGGCCTCCTCCCAGGTCATGTCCGGCAAAATGGAGGGCAGCCGCTTGCTGAGCATACTTTTTCCGGAGCCCGGCGGGCCGATAAGCAGCACATTGTGCCCCCCGGCTGCCGCCACCTCCAGGGATCGCTTCACCTTTTCCTGCCCCAGTACATCCTTAAAATCCAGCTGGGGCACATTCTCCTGGGTGGGTACCCAGATGGGCTCCTCCTGCAATTCGGTCAGGCCGTTCAGTCCGTCCACCAGCTGGGATACGCTGGCAATGGGGTAGATGGCGGGCCCATGGGCCAGGGTGGCCTCGGCGGCGTTTTCGGCAGGGACGAAGACCCGCTGAATGCCCTCTCGCTTGGCGGCCAGCACCATGGGCAGCACCCCGGAAACCCGCCGCACCGTGCCGTCCAGCGCTACCTCTCCCAGGAAGGCACAGTCCGGCTTGGGTTTGCGTACCTGTCCGTAGGCCGCCAGAATGGCCAAAAGAATGGGCAAATCAAAGTGAGCGCCGCTCTTTTTCAGACTGGCCGGCGCCAGATTCACGGTGATGCGTCCTGTTGGAAAGATTACGCCGCTGCTTTTGGCGGCGGCCCGCACCCGCTCCCGGGCTTCCTTCACGGCGGTATCCGGCAGCCCCACAATGTCAAAGCCGGGCAGCCCATTGGAGATATAGGCCTCCGCCGTGACAATGCTGCCCCGGATGCCGTGAATGCACATGGTTCGAACGCTGCAAATCATCCGTCCACCCCTTTTCTCTTTTTCATTTCAATTTTAACTGATTTGCCCACAAAATACAATCCCTTATTGTGCAAAACTGCATATTCTCCCCTGGAAAAACCAGACAGGCCAGGGAAGAATATTCTCCCTTGCAAAATGCGACAAAACCATTATAATGTTCTTATTCAACCTGAAATGGGGAAAGGAAAAATCCATGAACGAAATTTTTTTGATGAAGCTGGGGGAAATCGTCCTCAAGGGCGGCAACAAGCGCCAGTTTGAGAGCCGTCTGCGCCAGAATGTCCGGCGGAGGATGAAGGCCTACGGAAATTTTGATGTGTATATCATGCAGTCCACCGTCTATGTGGAGCCTCAGGACGACCAGGCGGATGTGGAGGGAGCATGGGAGGCTTGCCGCAGCATCTTCGGCGTAGTGTCCCTGTGCCGCTGCCGCCCCTGCGAGAAGAATCTGGATGCCATCTTTGCCGCTTGCGAAGCCTACCTTGGGGAGGATTTGGACTGTGCAAAATCCTTCAAGGTGGAGTCCAAGCGCTCCGATAAGCAGTTCCCCCTGAATTCCATTGCCATTTCCCAGGAGATTGGTGGACGTCTGGCAGAAGCCCACCCGGATTGCCTGGTGGACGTGCACCATCCGGAATACACAGTGTATGTGGAGGTGCGGGACCTTGCTGCCTATGTCCATGGCCCGGCAGTGCCCGGAGCCGGTGGCCTGCCCACCGGTGTGGGCGGCAGAGCCATGTGCCTGCTCTCCGGTGGCATCGACTCTCCGGTGGCGGCCTATATGATTGCCAAGCGGGGGGTAGAGGTGGAGTCGGTGCACTTCTTCTCCTATCCCTATACGTCTCAGCTGGCCAAGGACAAGGTGCTGGAGCTGGCCCGGCTGGTCACCCGGTATTCCGGCAAGATGACCGTGAATGTGGTGCCCTTCACCGAGATTCAGGAGGCCATTCGGGACAACTGCCCCGAGGAGTTCTTTACCCTGATTATGCGCCGGTTTATGATGGAAATTTCCGCCGCCATTGCCAAGCAGGATGGCTGCGGCGCACTGGTCACCGGTGAAAATCTGGGCCAGGTGGCCTCCCAGACCATGGAGGCCATGGCGGTTACCGGGGCCGTGGTGGATATTCCGGTGTTCATGCCTCTGGTGGGCATGGATAAGGAGGAGATTGTCACCATCGCCCGGCGCATTGGCACCATGGACACCTCCATTTTGCCCTATGAGGACTGCTGCACCGTCTTCACCCCCAAGCATCCCAAGACCAAGCCCACCCTGGGCCAGGTGGAGTACGCCGAGCGGAACCTGAACCGGCAGGAGCTGATTGCCCGGGCTCTGGCAGGGGTGGAAAAAATCAAGGTAGCCTACCATGATGACGCTATGCTGTGAGGTTCTTGCCGCTCTACAGGGCAAGACCCTGGTGACGGCGGAAAGCTGCACCGGCGGCGGCATCGGGGCAGCGCTGACAGCGGTGCCCGGCAGCTCCAGTGTCTATAAGGGCGGCATCATCAGCTATACCAACTGGGTCAAGCACCACCTTTTGGGGGTTGACAAGGCCCTGCTGGAAACCCTGGGCGCAGTCAGCGCCCCGGTGGCAGAGGCCATGGCAAGGGGCGCAAGACAGGCGCTGCAAGGGGATGTGGCCGTGTCCGTCACCGGCCTGGCCGGACCCGGCGGGGATGAATTTGGAAACCCGGTGGGGACGGTGTACATCGGCTATTGCGATGACCGTAAAAACTTCTCCCGGCATTTCCGCTTCGCAGGTGACCGGGAGGCGGTGCGCCAGGCAGCCATCCAAGAGGCCCTAAAGCTGGTGCTGGCGCAGCAGTCCGGCGGAGGCAACAGCCTGTGAGGAGAGAAAATTGAAATATCTGAAACAGTTTTGTATCGTTATGGTGTTTTCCCTGCTGGGGGAGCTGTGCCGCTACTGGATTCCCTATCCCATTCCGGCTTCGATTTATGGCATGGTGCTGCTGTTTGGGGCACTGGCGCTGAAAATTGTCAGGCTGGAGCAGGTGAAGGATTGCAGCGGCTTTTTGGCCGGCTGCCTTCCGGTTCTGTTTGTGGCCCCCACGGTGAATCTGATGGATTGCTGGGAGCAGCTCCGTGGCAGTCTGCTGCCCCTGCTGCTGGTGCTGCTGGTCAGTACGGTTCTGGTGTTCGGCGTTTCCGGACGGGTGACCCAGTGGCTGGTGGACAGAAAAAAGGGGGGAAGGCCATGACTGAGTTTGTGACCGGCAGCAGCTTTTTCGCCGTGGCCCTGACCCTGGTGGCCTTTGCGTTGGCAAGCCGCCTCCAGGGGCGGTGGAAACTGGCAATTCTGAACCCCATTCTTCTTTCGGCTTTGGCCGTCATCGGGGTGCTGAAGCTGCTGGATGTACCCAATGAGATTTATCAGTCCGGTTGCCGGATGCTGAATTTCCTGCTGACCCCGGCAACCATCTGCCTGGCGGTGTCCTTTTACGAGCAGTTCCGGAATTTGAAGCAGCACATGGCATCGCTGGTGGCGGGCACGTTGGCGGGAACCGTAACCGGCATTGGCACCATCTGGCTGCTTTGCCGGGTGCTCCGTCTGGACAGAGCGCTGACATTGTCGCTGCTTCCCAAAAGTGTGACCACTGCCATTGGCGCACCCCTCAGCGCCGAAATCGGCGGCATTGCCGCCATCACCACCGCAGCCATCATCGTCACCGGTATTGTGGGCAGCGTCATCGGCCCTGCCTGCTGCAAGCTGTTCCGCCTGGGCAGCCCGGTGGCCCAGGGGGTGGCCTTCGGCACCTCTTCCCATGTGGTCGGTACCTCCCGGGCGGTGCAGATGAGCCAGCTGGCCGGGGCGGTGAGCAGCTTTGCGCTGACCGTGGCGGGCATCACCACCTGCATTCTGCTGTCCGTTCTGGCGGAACTTGTATAGCGGGGATAGCGCATAAAATCCAATACCGAAAAGCAGCGGAGCCTACCGGGTTCCGCTGCGGCTTTTTCCGGCACGACAATCGCATGAGTAAACAATTTGTAAATAATGTTGTAAGTGTTGCCATCTTAGCGACCCACTGGAACGAAGTGCCCCTGCCTCCCCTGGAAGGGTGTTGCAGAGCGCAGCGAATCTTTCAAAATTATGATTGCCGGGGGCAATCATTCCACTGTATAAAGGTGGTTGAGCGTCAGCGAAACCGGAGGGGTTTGTTCGTCAACCTTAGATTTTCTTAAACAGCCGGGCGTTCCAAAATTCCATCCCCAGCTCCTCAATATAAAAGTGCAGGATGGCTTTCCAGTTGCGGGTGGCGGTGGACAGCACCATAAAATCCGCACCACCCCGGATGGCTGCTTCCGCATACCGGAACAGGGTGCGGCCAACCCCGTGGGAGCGCATTTCCGGAACCACATACAGCTCCTCCACCTCAAAAAATGGGGTATTCTCTGCCATCACAGTGGAGCTTTGGGTTGCGTTGGTCACATGGCCGAACAGATACCCAATGGGTTCATCCCCATGGAAGGCCAGGAAGAACCGGTTGCCCTCCAGGTCGGCATGGCCGTTGGCGCAATAGCCCCGGCAGCTGTTTTCCGCTGCCCAGGCGGCGGACAGGCGCAGCAGGGTTTGCTCGGTTTCTCCGGTCAGAGGCATTTCTGCAATGGTCACAGCTGGCGCACCTCCCACTCCTGACGATAAATGACGTTTCGGACGGAATCCTCCACCGTGCCGTAGCGGGTGGTGTAGGGGACTTCCTTCAAAAAGTGGAAGCCGCACTTCTGCTGCACCCGGGCGGACTGGCTGTTCCGGCGGAAGTGACCGCACAAAATGGCATCCAGCCGGACGGTTTCAAAGAGGTAAGCCATCACAGCCTGGACGGCCTCCGGCATCAGCCCCCGTCCCCAATAATCTTTGGAGAGAACATAGCCGATTTCCCGGCAGCGCAGGGACGCCATCTCCGGCAGCTTTTCCTCGTCGTATCGTTCGATGCCAATGGAGCCGATGACCTTTCCCTCAAATTCCAGGGCGAGGGTTTTCTTTTCTTCCATAAACATTTTCAGAATCCGGGAAGATTCTTCCTTGTCCTTGTGGGGCAGCCAACCGGCCATTTGCCCCACGCCATCCACACTGGCGTATTCGTAAAAGTCGTCCAGGTCACTTTCCTGCCAGGGGCGGAGCAGCAGCCGGGGGGTGCGCAGGGTGATGCCGGAAATATCAATGGGTGCATTCACAGAAAATCCCTCCTTTTTCAACAGATAATATCCCTTGCCTGTGGAAAAGTCAAGTTTTTAATGACGCTGCCACGACAATCATAATTTTGAAAGATTCGCTGCGCTCTGCAACACCCTTCCAGGGGAGGCAAGGGCACTTCGTGCCAGCAAGTCGCTAAAACGGTGACTCTTAGAACATCATTTACAAATTGCTAACTCATGCAATCGTCCTGCTTTTCCGGGAATGCGCCTTGAAAAGCGGGAAAAAACATGGTATCATCTATCCTATAGATGTTACGGAGAGGAATTTATATGGAAAAAATCACCAGCTTTACCATTGACCATCTGAAATTGCAGCCCGGCCTTTATGTCTCCCGGAAGGATAGGGTGGGCGAGGAAACCGTCACCACCTTTGACCTGCGCCTGACCAGCCCCAACGAGGAGCCGGTGATGAACACCGCCGAGGTGCACACCATGGAGCATCTGGCTGCCACCTATCTGCGAAACCAGCCTCAGTGGAAAACAAAAGTGCTGTACTTTGGCCCCATGGGCTGCCGCACCGGCTTCTATCTGCTGCTGGCAGGGGACTATAGCTCCCGGGATGTGCTGCCCCTGGTGCTGGACTGCTTCCGCTTCATCCGGGACTACCGGGGCGAAGTGCCCGGTGCATCCCCCAAGGACTGCGGCAACTACCTGGATATGAACCTGAATATGGCAAATTTCTGGGGCAGACGCTATGTAGCCATGCTGGAAAATATTACCCCTGACAGACTGATTTACCCGGAGTGAGAACTCCAAAAGTAGACATTGAAAACTAAAAAGTGTACATTGGGGCAGAAAAGTGGACATTCGGAAAGGCATCCCATGAAAAAGGCACTGAAAGAAGCTCTGCGATTCCTTTTGGGCGTTGCGGCTTGCATGATTCTTACCACGGGCATCAAGATTGCCATGGACGGCTGTTGGCTGGTGTTCCTGCCCCTGGACGACAAGGTGGCATCGGTCACCGTTGCCTACCCGTCCCTGTCGCCGGAGGAGAAAGAGCTGTCGGATATAGAGGACGTGCAGCGGTGCATTAAAATGCTGAATCTGCTCAAATACGATGTGCTCCAAAAATCCCAGGATACGACCGAGCCGCTGGTCACCTATATCTACCACCTGAAAGAAGGGGCGGATATGGTGGTTGCAGCCAACAACGACACCGTATTTTACAAGGGCAAGCAATACGCTTTGAAGGAAAGCGCAATATTTGTCAACGTAACAGAGGGGCTGTTCTTCCTGGAAGAAATAGCTGGACAGCCGTGATTTTGGAAATTTGGCGGGAGGAGCAATATGGACAAATCGGAATTGACAGCGATTTTTGAAAGATATTGCCGGAAGCTGAGAATCGTCCCGGATTGGGATGTGAAGCTGGAATTTGTGGAAGACCCAACCTGGCGAAAGACCGGGGATTTTAAGATTGACTGCGAGGATAAAAAGGCAGTGTTTCTGCTGAATGCCGCCAACCCCAAGCAGGAGAATCTGGAGGAGGTCATTTGTCACGAGCTGATGCACCTGAAAATGTACCCCCTGGATCAGGTAACGGAATCGTTGATTATTAACGCCTTCGAGGAGGGCAGCCCGGCCAGCAATTTTGCCTACCAGCAATTTTTCACCACCCTGGAGCAGACGGTGGAGGAGCTGACGAAGTGCTTCCTTTTGGAGTTCGGCGACAACCGGGAGCTGTCCTTTGGCCGCTGCAAGGGGAAAAAATCCTTTAATGAACTGTACGATGGTTTGCAAAGTATCAAATGACAGGAGAGATTCGATGACAAAGCTAGGAATCATCGGTGCCATGCAGGAGGAAATTGAAACCCTGCTGCACCTGATGGAAAATAAGACGGAAAAGGAGATTGCGGGCAGCGTCTTCCATGACGGTATTCTGGAAGGACTGCCGGTGACGGTGGTGCAGTGCGGCATCGGCAAGGTCAATGCGGCGCTGTGCACCCAGATCCTGTGTGACCTGTTTGAGGTGACCCACCTGGTAAACACCGGCATTGCCGGCTCTTTGTGCAATGACCTGGACATTGGGGATATGGTGGTCAGCCGGGATGCCATGTATCATGACATGGATGCCACCGCCTTTGGCTATCCCATGGGCAAGGTGCCCCAGATGGATGTAACCAGTTTTCCGGCGGACGACAGCCTGATGGCCTATGCCTTTGCGGCGGCAGAGGGGGTCAACCCCGGTCACACCAGGATTGGCAGAGTTGCCAGCGGCGACCAGTTCGTTGCCAGCAGGGAAGTGAAGGAGCGGATTGTCTCCGTCACCAGCGCCCTGTGCACCGAGATGGAGGGGGCTGCCATTGCCCAGACGGCCTATCGCAACCGGATTCCCTTTGTGATTCTTCGTGCCATTTCCGACAAGGCGGACAACTCCGCCGAGATGGACTACCCCACCTTTGAATCCATCGCCGCCCACCGCTGTGCAGCGGTGACCCAGCAGCTTGCCAAGCATCTGGCAGAGCAGGAAGAAGCCTAAAGTTCGCAGAAAATCCCCCGATGATTGGAGAAAATCCATTCATCGGGGGATTTTATTATGCGGCTTGATTGCCGTAGAGCATTTCCGTCAGGGCTGCCAGGTAGTTGGCATCCCGCTGCTCCTGGGCGCTGGCCAGGTACTGCCTGGATTCTGCCAGACCCTGCCCCACAATGCCCATGGTGCGGTCATAGGAGCGCTGGGCGGCACTGACGGTGACCTCCTGTAGGTCATAAAGCTGCGCCCACTGATCCCGGGTGGCGCTGTCCAGGGGCAGAATGTCATAGCGCCTTCCGTTGGTGGTGCGAAGAAACACCCAGGTGGGAATCAGGTTCACGTCTTCCAGATAAACCGTTCCGTCGGAGTATTTGCAGAAGGTCATGGTAAACCATACGCCGTCCTCGGTGTAGCCGTTGGGCTGGCTCTTCATCACGTTTGCCCGCTGGTTGGAAACGGCGTTGCCCATGGAGTACAGGCACACGGTTTTGTGGTCCGGGTCCACGCTGCTGCTCAGCAGCGCCACCGGCTCCACCACATGGGGATGGCCGCCCACAATCACGTCAATGCCCAGGTCGCATAGCTTCTGGGCAATCTGGGTCTGGTGGGCCACCGGGGTGGTGGTGTACTCCACGCCCCAGTGCAGGAAGATGACCAGCGCCTCAGCACCCTCGCTGCGCATCTGCTGGATATAGCTTTCCACCTCGGCATAGAAGGGCTCCGGGTTATTGGGGATGAAGGTGTTTACCACCTCCTCGGCCCCCTGGTGGAGCAGCAGACCATTGAGGTAGACCCGGTTGGCATAGCCGTTTTCCGGTCTGCCCTGGTAGGTGTAGCTGAGCATACCCACCTGGATGCCGTTGATGTCTTGAATCACATATTTCGGCTCGTCACCATTTAGCATGGTGCCCAGAGTTTGAACGCCCTTGCTGCGGACAGTTTCAATGGTACGGAAGAAGCCGCTTTCCCCGGTGTCATAGCTATGGTTGTTGCCGGTGAGCAGCATATCAAAGCCGCCGTTGCGGGCACCGTCCACAATTTCATCGGGGCAGTTAAAGTTGGGGTAGCCGCTGTAGCCTCTGGCGGCACCGGCCAGGGTGGTTTCCAGGTTGGCAACGGCAAAGTCAGCGGCATTCGTGTATTCCCGCAGATACCGGAAAATATAGTCAAAATTGTAGCTTCCGTCGGACTGCCGTGCCGTGTCAATTACCGGCATATGCATCAGCAGGTCACCGGTGGCGCCGATGGTAGCCCGGGAAACCACGTGCTCCGGCTCCGGCGGCTCCGTGGGGGGCTCGGTGGGCGGGTCCGTAGGCGGCTGGGTGATTTCGGTGGTGGGGGGCACCACAGGCTCAATAACCTCCGGCTGCTGGCGGTGGAGGTAGTTCCAGGCGAAGAGCACGCTTCCCGCTGCCGCAGCAACCAGAAGAATCACCAGGACAATTTTCAGTGCGGACAGCAGGCTGCGCCAGAATTGTTTCATGGATACCCTCCTTTTTTATGCGGCCTGGGTTTCGGGGGTTACGGCGGCCAGGTAGTCTGCCTCCCGCTGCTGCTTTTGGGAGCTGAGATAGTCCTGCACCTGGGCGATTCCGTCGCCCACCAGGGCCTGGGTGCGGGAATAGGATTTCTGAGCGTTGGCATAGGCCTCTTCTGTCAGGCCGAATACCGTCTGCCACTGGTCCCGGATAGAAGCATCCAGGGGGATGATGTCATACTCCTTGCCGCCGTCCACCGCACGCATATCCACCCAGCAGGGGAGCACATCGGCATCCTCCAGGTAAACCGTGCCGTCGGAATATTTGCTGAAGGTAAACCGGAACAGCAGGCCGTCCTCGGTGTGGCCGGTTTTCAAATCCATCTCCTGAATCCGCTGGTTGGAGACGGCATTGCCGGTGGAGTACAGGCACACGGTTTTGTGCCCCGGGTCCAGCCGACTGGTGAGCAGGGATACCGGCTGAATTACGTGGGGGTGGCCTCCCACAATCACGTCAAAGCCCAAATCGCACAGCTGCTGGGCAATCTGCTGCTGCTCGGTGTTGGGGGTGGTCTGGTATTCGTTGCCCCAGTGGATATACATCACCGTGGCCTCTGCGCCGCTCTGCTTCATCTGGGTCAGCACCTGCCGCGCCTCCATATAGAAGGGGTCCAGCTGCGTAGCCAGGAAGGAGTTAATCAGGGGCGCACAGTTGGCGGACAGGGCGTTTTTGTTCATATACACGGTTCCGGCAGTGGGGTTGTCCGGCTGCCCCTCATAGGTGTAGCAGACCATGCCCACCTGGATGCCGTTGATTTCCTGAATGGTGTAGGCGGTGTCGCTCTGGCTCTCCCGGGTGCCCAGGGCGGTGAGCCCCTTGCTCCGAACGGTGCGGACGGTACGCAGGAAGCCGTACTCACTGGTGTCGTAGCAGTGGTTGTTGGCAGTGAGCAGCATGTCGAAGCCTGCGTTTTTCAGGGCATCCACAATTTCATCCGGGCAGTTGAAGGCGGGGTAGCCGGAGTACTTATATCCCATATCCGTGCCGCACAGGGTGGTTTCCAGATTGGCAACGGAATAGTCCGCTCCACTGGAATAGGGGGATAGATACTGGAAGATGGAATCGAAATTATACCGTCCATCGCTTTGCAGTCCGGTGTTGATAACCGGCATATGCATGAGAATATCACCGGTAACGGCAATGGTGGCCTGGGAGACCACATGCTCCGGCTCCGGCTGCGTGGGTGGGGGCTGGGTCTCCTCCTCTTTAGAGCCGAAGAGCCGGTTCCATAGGGACTGCTTTGGCTCCTCCGGCTCCTGCTGTACCGGGGCAGTGGCGGCAAGCTGGCCGCTCTGGGTGCTGCTGGTCTTTTCTCTGGGGCTTCGGCTGCTTTTGGGCAGCAGCACCGCCATGACAACCACCAGGCCAAGGATAATGGCACCGGAGCCGCCGCTCTGCTTTCCGCTGCTGTATTTTGGTTTATGTCCTTGCGACATGTTGTTCCTCCTTACTGCTCAGTCCAGCAGATAGAGCACCGAATGGACGATTTTTCCATTCATCAGGTATACCCTGGGTACTCTCCGGCTGATGCCACATACGAATTCATAATTAAAGCTGTCCTGCCGGGCAGCGATTTCCTCCACGGTGATGCTTGCCTCTGCGCTGCTGCCCACCAGCACCACGGTGTCGTTGAGCTGGGCCTCGGGAATTTCCGTCACGTCCACCATCATCTGGTCCATGCAGATTCTGCCCAGAATGGGGGCCTTTTTACCCCGAATCAGCACATAGAACCGGCCGGAAAGGCTTCTGCGGTAGCCGTCGGCGTAGCCCACGGGGATGGTGGCCACC
>ENA-OZAA01000670-OZAA01000670.1-human-gut-metagenome-genome-assembly--contig:-NODE-670-length-15183-cov-19.154812_pt1 | contig 15183 bp, 10 predicted proteins | sample MGYA00244204_ERZ653492 | MGnify/ENA primary metagenome ERZ653492 (study PRJEB26926, sample SAMN06164980) | human gut metagenome | biome: ENVO:00009003; feature: ENVO:2100002; material: ENVO:00002003... | reverse complement strand
TTCTGAATATCATGATGTAACAGATGCAGGTTAAAACGGAAATGCTTCCGGGGCTTAAGCAAATGTGGATATGTTATTAAGGAGAGGGTGGATAAAATGCGGTATTTGATTGTATGTGGTGGAAAAATAGATAAGGAATTTGGCTTAAACGAGATAAAGACTGACGGAATAGATGCTATCATTGCGGCTGACAGCGGAATGGATTTTCTGTACGAAAACGGTGTCACACCTGATATAATTGTAGGTGATTTCGATTCGACTACGACAAATGCATTGGAGTATTTTGAGAGAAAGGGACAGACTGAGATACGCAGGCTCAATCCCATAAAGGATGATACCGATACAGAGTATGCCATAAGACTGGCAATAAGCGAGGGAGCACGAAGCATAGTGCTGCTTGGAGCAACAGGCAGCAGAATAGACCATGTGCTTGGAAATATTTCACTTTTGGGAATAGGCCTGGAAAGTGGAACTGATATCAGCATTATCGATACAAACAACCGCATAAGGATGGCAGATAAGCCGGTAACCATTGAAAAATCAGCACAGTATGGCAGGTTTGTATCTCTTATAGCACTGACAGACGACAATGAGGTAAGCCTTAAGGGCTTTAAGTATCCTGTTACTGATTATTCCTTTGACAGGTTTACATCGCTTGGCATATCCAATGAAATAGTCGATGATCATGCACTGATTGATATCCATAGAGGAAAATTTATCATTATTGAGTCAAAAGATTGACTTTTTAGGAGTTTTGGTCTACTATGGTTTTAGGATTATTTCGGAAAAGCCTGATTACAGGAGGATTGATATACACTGTGTCGGCTTTGGAACATGATGGGGTAATTAGATGATAGAGAAGTATTATAGCGGGGTAATCGAGCAGATTTACAATCGCATAGGAAAAGAGACTCGAAATATCGTAATGGCGAATTATAGCAATGATTTTTCGATTGAAAATCTTGAGGTTATAAGACGTTATCAAAGCAATGAGGATAACGTCTTTTTTGCATACAGTGAGTTCTCTTACAATACGCTGGTCGGAGCTTATGAGCCATTTTTGGACATCATATGCAATATGCACAGGCGCTTTATAGGCGGAAGCTTTGATGATTTCCAGAAGGAGTGCGGTGTGTACTATCTGCACAGACAGGTGTTAAACAGCTATTATGAGACAGGTGAGTGCTTCAGAGAGGAGACAGTGCTGTTAAATGAGGTGGCATATGAGCAGAGACGCATGACGATGGCCATAGCTGACATGCTCAAGAAGCTTTCTGAGGTGAAGCCTTTGATGATTGTGATAAACAGATTCCAGATGGCGTCTAAGAGTTCAATTGAGACCATCAAGTATCTGATTGACAATCCATGCGCCAATATCGGTATCGTGTTAGGTGTCAATGCCATAGTCAAGGGTACTGACAGTACTGTTGAGGTGTGGGATCGTATAGTTGAGTCGCTTGAGGACAGGAGCGCCATATACTATATAGGCAGTGCCGGACCGCTTAAAAATAACGTAAAAACTACAAATGATGATGAGCTGTATATCACTATGAACTTTGAGCAGAGCATCCAGGAAGCATCAAATATCATGGAGTTTCTGGATTTTGAGCAGGCAAGGAGAGGCTGCCGCATTATAGAGCATAAGCTTAAGTTTGAGGATGCATGGATTGATGAGAAAAGCCTGCGCCGCTTTTATATGGTCTATGCAAGGACGTCTGTTTTACTTGGAGAGATGTCCAAAGCGATTGAGCTCACGAATGAATACAAGGCGCTGATACCGGAAAATGACAGTGAGCATTATCTTTCGCTGTATTATTTCATGAAGGGCACCTGCTATATGTATCAGGGCAAGCTTGAGAAGGCCGGAAACAGTGCAAAGAGTGCCTATGACTATGCAGTTTTGGCAGAGGATGACACACTGATATTTAAGGCAGAGCTTTTGTCAGTCATGATAAAGATGTCAGGCTGGTACAATATATTCTTCTGTGTACAGGATATACCTGTCAGTGATGAAATTATAGAAAAGCTCATAAAGCACGGCTACAGGAATCATTTGGCACATATATATATTTACGCATACGACAATAGCCGGGATGTGGTGAAGCAGTCCTTTTATGATGAATCATTACTAAAGCATTTTACGAAGGGGCTTGAGCTTGCGAAGGAGATAGGAAATGAGCAGCTTGTGTATGATGCATATCAGAAGACTATTATGCTTGCCAGCACAAGCGGTCTCAATGAGATAGCCTTTTTATATGTTATCCGTACATACGAGTTCATGAAGGGGCACGGCAATATATATGTTGCGAGAGTGCTTACGTCTATAGGCTACAATTTAAGTGCCATGGGTAAAAATGAGCTGGTTGACAATTATTACAATGCTGCAATCAATATGTTATATTACCTGAAGATGCCGGAGGATATAGCTGAGGTGTATTATAACAAGTCTCTTAACTATATCATGCAGGGCAATTATAAGGAGGCTGTCCATGCACTTTTAGTTGCCATGAAGACTATTATAAAGCTTCATCTAAACAGCTTAAGAGTGTGCAACACGAGTAAGGTATATGCGCTTCTTGCGCTTGCATCTATATTTTCGGGTGACAGATTCAGCTGTGAGCGCTATCTGCTCAGCTGCAAGCAGTTTCTTAATTACGTCATCTACAAAGTAGTTGATAACACAAGAACAGAGGCTGTCCATGATTATTCCAGGTGCGATGATGAGATGTTTCTGTACTCCTTTGCATCGGCTATGCTCTTGTGGCACGATAATAAAAAGGAAGAAGCCTTTTTGCGGTTTGAGGATGCAGAGAGATATCTCGTTAATGCGGAGGGCAATGAGTTTTTCGCATATTCGATATACAGGAAAAGCAGGATGAAGCTGTTTGAGCTGCTCGGCAAAAATGAGCTTATAGAGCATGAGAGAATACTTCTGGAGGCACACAATAAAAGGATGCATGAAATAGCAGAGGCGGCTCCGCTTGATATGTTGAAAAACATCAATCTGCAGTCACTGAGGGAGGGCTTTATAAATGAGAGACAGATTAATCTGCTTGTAAAGCAGCAGGGACTTGCTAAGGACTATCAGAGCTCAAAGCGCCAGATAGAGTTTATTTCATTATGGCAGACTATTGTAGATGTAAATGACCAGAAGAAGGAGACTATGATTGAAAATGCCATGAGCAATTTCGTAAATCATTTCAGTCTGGACTGTGCGCTGATTATAGATTTGCACGCTAAGGAGCCGCAGGTGCTTTATAATGATACAGAATGTGATATGACAGATGAGGTTATAAAGGGCATATGTGATATCATGATGGAATATCCGGAGGGCTTTGCCACATCAAAGATTGGAGAAGGCTTCTACGAGCATGAAAATATCATCTCGTACTTCGGCGTGGATGATGTATGTTCATTTGTCGCAGTGCCTTTTATCAAGAATGATGCACTTTCAAGTGTACTCATAGCATATGTGCGCATGAAGGACAACTGGCATGGCTCAATCGAGCGATACATGCTCAATGAGGATGATCTGAGCATTTTCAAGCTGTTATTCAGAGAGCTTGAGTATTCCATTGCCCGTATTGAGGCAAATGAGAAGGCCAATGAGATGAACAAGAGGCTGAAGCAGGCAGCTGTCACTGACATGCTTACCGGTATCTATAACAGAGCAGGTATGTATCAGGAGATTGAAAAGCTTGAAAAGCGCATAAGTGTGACATCCGGTGGAATGGATGTGGGGCTTATGTTTATTGACCTGGACAACTTCAAGCATTATAATGATACGTATGGTCATGATGTGGGAGATTTGATACTTAAGGAGATGGCCTTTGTGTTCAAGGAAGTTGCTAAGGACAGAGGCTTTGTGAGCAGATATGGCGGTGATGAGTTCATCATAGTCATTGAGTCATGCGCCAGATACGAGCTTGAGAATATTGCAAAGGATATCTATGCGAGGATTGCAGAGGCGGATGGCTTCAGCAGCCAGATAAAGAAATATCTCAACCATGACGTTGAGTTTAATGAGGAGAAGAATATCACCTGCTCCATCGGCATTTCATATGAGAGAAATGTTACCAGTGAGAGTCAGATTACCGAGCTCATTAAAAAGGCGGACGATCTGATGTATACAGTAAAGACAGGCGAGAAAGGACACTATGCATTCTTTTAAATCAGATGAATTTAAGATAAGAGTACTGACAAAGGATGATGCGGAGGAGTACAATGCACTGCTTCGTTATGCTTTTCAGGTAACAGAGGCAGATCTTGCCGAGACCGGTTGGAAGGATGATGAAATCAAGCAGTCGAAGTTTCCGGTGCTTGAGAGAGCTGATGTGCTCGGCTGCTTCAATATCATAGACAAAAGAGAAGAGCTTGTGGCTCAGTTTGCTGTATATCCGCTCGATATGAATATATACGGCGAGCGCTACGAGGTGGGCTTTGTCACAAGTGTTTGCACGTATCCTGAGTACACCGGTCATGGTCTCATGAAAAAGCTCATGAGAAAGAGTCTGACGAGAATGCGCGACAGCAACAAGTCGTTTGCTCTTTTGTACCCATACTCCATACCTCTTTACAGAGGACTTGGCTGGGAGATTATCTCAAACAAGATGACATATGTGATAAAGGACAGACAGATTCCCACAAAGCTTAAGGAGCCGGGCTATGTGCGCCGTGTGCAGTGGGATGACGAGCAGTTTAAGAAGCTTCATACTCACTTTGCCGCGAAGACTCACGGCTGTCTGTACAGAAACAATCTGGCTTGGGAGGAGTACTTCCGCTGGGATGAGGATGATACGATGGTCGCCATCTACTACAACGAGGATGATGAACCGTGTGGCTATATGGTGTATCTTATCAGCTCCGATGTCATGCACATCAAGGAGCTCATCTACTTAAACCGTGAGGCGCAGCTTGGTCTGTGGGAGTACATTCATGCGCACGATTCCATGATTGATGAGGTCAGAGGCAACAACTATTACAGCGAGCCCATCGCTTTTGAGCTCGATGACAGTGATATAAAGGAGACAATAAGACCATACGCCATGGGCAGAATCATCGACGTGGCGCAGTTTATATCACAGTATAACTGTGATCCGGATGGCCCGGGCGGCTGCTTTAGCTTTGAGATAGCAGATGAACTTCTTCCGTGGAACAATGGCACATTTGTCATTGATTTTGAGAAAGGGCACTGTGCTATCACCGACAAAAATCCACAGTATCACCTAAGCATGTCTATTGGCACGTTTACCACGCTGCTTTTAGGCTACAAGAGTGCTGAGAAGCTTTTGCAGATGGGCAAAATACAGACTACATATGATGCTGTTGCAAAGCTTGACGATATTTTATATCATGAGATACCATATGTATCTGACTACATATAATGATAAAAGGTCAAAAGGTAAAGGAAAATAATATGTCAAATTATGTGATTAGCTGCTGTTCAACAGCAGATCTTACCAAAGAGCATATGCTTGATAGGAATATTAAGTACGCGTGCTTTCACTATGAGCTCGACGGCAAAGAGTATATGGATGATCTGGGACAGTCCATGCCACTGCCGGATTTCTACAAGGCAATGGAAGCCGGTGCCATGACAAAGACCTCGCAGATCAATCAGGAGGAGTACATGGAGTACTTCAGGCAGTTCCTGGATGAGGGATATGATGTGCTTCACTGCGCACTAAGCTCCGGTATATCAGGTACAGTCAACTCGGCAAGGCTTGCAAAGGAGGCTCTCGAGGAGGAATACCCTGACAGAAAGATATATGTGATTGATTCGCTGGCAGCATCGTCAGGCTTTGGTCTTTTGATGGATAAGCTCGCTGACCTTAGGGATAGCGGCATGGATATTGATACACTGGCTGATTGGACCATGGAGCACAGACTTGAGGTGAATCACTGGTTCTTCTCATCAGACCTTACATTTTTTATCAGGGGCGGGCGTATCTCAAAGACCGCGGGATTCGTTGGAAATGTGCTGAATATCTGTCCTTTCATGAATGTGAGCAATGAGGGAAAGCTTATTGTGCGTGAGAAAATCCGCACCAAAAAGAAGGCAATAAAGGAGATGCTTGTGAAGATGCAGGCACTCTGCAAGGATGGTGCCGATTATTCGGATAAGGTCTATATATCGAATTCTGCATGCTATGAGGATGCTAAAGCCGTAGCTGATCTGATTGAGGCTGCCTTCCCGAAGATGAAGGGAAAAGTAGAGATAAATGATATCGGTACGACTATAGGAAGCCACACCGGTCCGGGAACAGTTGCATTGTTTTTCTGGGGTAATAAGAGAGAAGATTAGCCGGATATTTTAGCCTAAATATCTGATTAGAATAATCAAAATCAATAAAGTTGATTATTTTTTTATAAAAAATTAAATTACATCAATTAAAGTGATTAAATATAATCATTCCAATAACTGCGCTTATGTGTTACAATTATATCAGTTCAAACGAAAAGAGGTTTTAAGATGAAAGGATATGAAAAATACGTGCGCAGTTATTTTCTGCCTCCTGAATGCACTTATGACTGGGTTAAGAAGGATTATATAGATAAAGCACCACTGTGGTGTTCGGTTGATTTACGTGATGGCAACCAGGCTCTAATCGAGCCGATGAGTCTTGAGGAGAAGCTTGACTTCTTTAAGATGCTTGTAGATATAGGCTTTAAGGAAATCGAGGTAGGTTTCCCGGCAGCCTCTGAGACAGAGTTCAATTTCACGAGAGCTCTTATTGAGAGGGATATGATTCCTGATGATGTCACTATACATGTGCTGACACAGGCCAGAGAGCATATCATCAAGAAGACCTTCAAGGCACTTGAGGGAGCACCGAGAGCAGTTGTACATCTGTACAATTCCACATCTGTTGCACAGCGTGAGCAGGTGTTTAAGAAGTCAAAGGAAGAGATAAAGCAGCTTGCAGTTGACGGGGCTGTTTTATTGAGAGACCTTGCAGCAGAGACTGATGGTAATTTCCGTTTCCAGTATTCACCGGAGAGCTTTTCGGGCACTGAGGTGGATTATGCGGTTGATGTGTGCAACGCAGTGCTTGATGTATGGCAGCCAAAGGCTGATAATAAGGCCATCATCAATATCCCTACCACAGTAGAGAATGCTATGCCACATGTTTTTGCCACACAGATAGAGTATATCAACAAGCACCTCAAGTACAGAGACGGAGTAGTGCTTTGCTTACATCCTCATAATGACAGAGGCTGCGGTGTTGCCACATCAGAGCTTGGTGTGCTTGCAGGAGCTGAGGAGATAGAGGGTACGCTGTTTGGAAACGGTGAGAGAACAGGAAATGTAGATATCGTGACACTTGCCATGAATCTTTACTCACACGGAGTGGATCCACAGCTTGATTTTTCAAATCTGCCTGAGATCAGGGAGAAGTATGAGACATTTACCAGAATGAAGGTAGGCGAGAGACAGCCATATGCGGGAGACCTTGTTTTTTCTGCTTTTTCAGGCTCACATCAGGATGCTATCTCAAAGGGCATGGCATGGAGAGAGGAAAAGAAGCTTGATAAGTGGACGGTTCCATATCTGCCTATAGATCCAAAGGATGTCGGCAGGACATACGAGGCTGATGTTATCCGTATCAACAGCCAGTCAGGAAAGGGCGGAGTGGCATATATCCTTAAGCAGAGCTTCGGTATCAATGTGCCACAGCAGATGAGAGAGCAGGTCGGATACATGGTCAAGCAGGTATCGGACGAGGAGCACAAGGAGCTTTCACCTGAGTGGGTACACAGTATCTTTACAGACAATTATGTGGATTTTCATCCATATTTCACTATACCGGAGTGCCACTTTAAGCAGGTAAACGGCATTTTCGCAGAGGCAGTTATTTTACACAATGACAGCACCAGAAAGGTAGATGCCAATGGAAACGGCCGTCTCGATGCAGTCAGCAATATAATTAAGCAGTATTTTGACATCAGCTTTGAGCTCACTGTATACGAGGAGCATTCGCTTTCACACGGATCTTCATCAAAGGCTATGGCGTATGTGGGTATCACAGTTGACGGCAGTATGTTCTGGGGCGCAGGTGTGGATGAGGATATCATCAAGGCATCAATTGGAGCGCTTGTTGTTGCGGTAAACCATTATCTTGCCACCAAGGCTGACAGTCACGTGAAGGATGAGCGCTATATTGCCATGCTCAACTTCATCCAGGCCAACTACAAGACGGTATCGCTTGCAGACATGGCTGCACAGTTCAACCTGACAGAGCCGTATATCTCCAAGTACATAAAGGAGAAGTCAGGCAAGACTTTCGGAGAGCTGGTCACCAATGCCAAGATGAAGAAGGCACGTACACTGCTGAGAAACAGCATCACAACTGTTGAGAATATCGCAATCGAGGCAGGATATCAGAACGTGGAGCATTTTAACAGACAGTTCAAGAAGCTGTATGGAATGACACCGCTTGAGTACAGAAATTCAAGCACAAAATAAGCGGATACAGCATTTTAATATAACCGGATCAATATGCTAAATGACAATTCATTCAGCTGTATTGGTCCGGTTTACTTTTTATTACTGCACTTTTTATGTAAAAATCTGCATTAAAATTGTATAAAAATGGGAACAATGGGCTATTGATTGTATTTTATCAAGTAATTTGTTGTTTTTACAACGGATTATATGTACAATGCGGGTATAATATAAATAAAAGATAATTATTCAGAACTACTGATAACAAAGCAGATATTGAGAATTTGTGTTTGGGATGAATAGTTATAATAAAAAGCAACTATTTGAATTATAGTTTAAGAAAGAGAGGAACGTACATGAGCAATAAAACTAGCGCAGTTGTTAAGACAAACCCAAGAAAGGCTGTCATGATCGGATGTGGATTCGTTGGTTCGGCATCAGTTTTTGCACTTATGCAGAGCGGTCTTTTTTCTGAGATAGTTCTCATTGACGCTGATAAGGACAAGGCTGAGGGAGAGGCGATGGATATAAGCCACGGTATTCCTTTTGCCAGACCTATGAAGATATATGCAGGCGGTTATGATGATGTGGCAGATGCTGCTATCATTGTTGTTTCTGCAGGTGCAGGCCAAAAACCGGGCGAGACAAGACTTGATCTGGTAAATAAAAATGTTGCAATCTTCAAGAGCATCATTCCGGAGATTGCAAAGAGAAATTTCGGTGGAATCTTACTTATCGTTGCAAACCCTGTAGATATTTTAACACAGGTGGCACAGAAGCTTTCAGGACTTCCTGAGGAGCGTGTCATCGGTTCAGGTACCGTGCTTGACAGTGCAAGACTTAAGTACGCGCTTGGAGAGCATCTTGAGGTGGACAGCCGAAGCGTACATGCATTTATAGTAGGTGAGCATGGAGACAGTGAGGTGGTTGCATGGTCATCAGCCAATGTTTCCGGAGTGGAGCTTCACAAGATGTGCGAGATGAGAGGTCACTACAAGCACAAGGAGAATACAGAGGAAATCGCTGCAAACGTAAAGAACAGTGCTTACGAGATAATCAACCGAAAGCATGCGACATATTATGGTATCGCTATGTCGGTCAGACGTATCTGCGAGGTAATCATGCGTGATGAGAAGTCTATTCTTCCTGTTTCACACATGATGCACGGACAGTACGGCATCGACGGTGTGGTTCTCTCAATGCCTGCAATCGTTGGAGCAAACGGAGTGGAGAGCGATATCCCGATCGAGTTAAACGGTGAGGAAGCTTTAAAGCTCAAGGAGTCTGCTGATGCACTTAAGAGCATACTTGACGGGCTTGAGCTGTAAATATCAGGCTCTTAATATTAATTTTGTAATATTAAACTTATATAAAATACTATAAATTCAGTAGGGTTTGGGGTATAATGATAACTGTCGGGATGCATATATTATGTGCTCGGCGGTTATTTGATTTTATGGCAGATAATTATTTAGAATTACCGGGAAAAAGGAGTATATATAATGAGCGAAAGAAAACAAATCCATCAGGAGTTTCTGACAGGCGAAAGAGCCCTGTTTGCAAGCAACGACCTGGATATATATGATACAATTTTTGATGACGGAGAGTCACCTCTTAAGGAGAGCCATGGCATTAGCCTGACAGGCTGTTTTTTTAGATGGAAATATCCGCTATGGTACTGTAGTGACATAGCTGTAAAGGACTGTACATGGTTTGACATGGCGCGTGCGGGTGTCTGGTATACAGACAATATCTCTGTCACTGATTCAATAGTTGAGGCACCTAAGAACTTCAGGCGATGCAATAACCTAAAGCTTAAAAATGTGACATTTCCAAATGCCCAGGAGACCCTCTGGAGCTGTGATCATGTCGATATCGAGAATGTTTCGGCAAAGGGAGATTATTTTGGCATGAATACAAATAATCTTATCATGAAGAATTTCCAGCTGGTCGGCAACTATTCGTTTGACGGCTCAAGAAATGTAGAGGTGCACGATTCAAAGCTTATCTCAAAGGATGCCTTCTGGAATACGGAAAATGTCACAGTCTATGATTCATTTATTACAGGTGAATACCTTGGCTGGAACGCAAAGAATCTGACACTTATAAACTGCACAATCGAAAGCTTGCAGGGGCTTTGCTACATCGACAACCTCGTTATGAAAAACTGTAAGCTCATAAACACTACATTGGCATTTGAGTATTCTTCGGTAGATGCAGAGATTTGCAGTAAAGTGGATAGTGTTTTAAATCCGACAAGCGGAGTGATAAGGGCAAAAGAGATTGGCACACTGACTATCGAAAGGGACAGAGTTGACCCATCAAAGACTAAGATAATATGTGAGGGAAAATAATCTATGTATGATTTTGACACCGTTGTAGACAGAAGAAATACAGGCTCACTAAAGTGGGATGTGGCAGAAAATGAGCTCCCGATGTGGGTAGCAGATATGGATTTTAAGACAGCTCCACAGATAATAGAGGCAATATCAGAGCGTGTTTCTCACGGAGTGTTTGGCTATTCCATCATTCCGGATGAGTGGAATGATGCGTATATTTCGTGGTGGGACAGACGCCATGGGCTTAAAATCGAAAGAGACAGCCTGATTTTTTGCACAGGGGTCGTACCGGCCATATCATCTACAGTGCGAAAGCTCACAACACCCGGTGAAAATGTGCTTATCATGACACCGGTATACAATATATTTTTTAATTCCATATTTAATAACGGCGTAAATGTGCAGGAAAGCCCGCTTGGATACGAAAACGGCAGATATTTTGTGGACTATGACAGGTTGGAGCATGACCTTTCCAATCCACAGACCTCGCTTATGATATTTTGCAACCCTCACAATCCGTGCGGTATCATCTGGACAAAGGATGAGCTTGCGAAAATAGGTGCACTCTGCAGGAAGTACAATGTGACGGTCATATCAGACGAGATACACTGCGACATCACAGCACCGGGAAAATCATACGTGCCGTTTGCGGCAGCATCAGAGGACTGCGCTGATATAAGCATCACCTGTATTGCTCCGACCAAGTGCTTTAATATGGCAGGCTTACAGACTGCGGCAGTGATGGTGCCAAATAAATTTTTGCGCCACAAAGTATGGCGCGCATTAAATACAGACGAGGTGGCGGAGCCAAACGCATTTGCCATCACGGCAGCAGTTGCGGCATTCACAAAGGGTGAGCCGTGGCTTGAGGAGCTCAGAAAATATCTCTGGGAAAACCGCAAAACAGTCTGTGACTTCATGGCAGAAAACCTGCCGCAGATACATGTAGTGGATGCCGATGCGACATACCTCATGTGGCTTGACTGCAGTGCACTCACAGATGATTCTGTGGCATTTACGCAGATGATTCGTGAAAAGACAGGCCTTTATCTGTCGGAGGGAGCTGAGTTTGGAGGCAATGGCCGTTACTTTGTGCGATTGAACATTGCATGCCCCGGTTCAGTGCTTATGGAAGGGTTGGAAAGGTTAAAAAGAGCTCTCGTTTAAGCTGAATATGTACATTTTTTAAAATAAATAAGACCGGTGATCGGCCGGTCTTATCTGGTATAATTAAACATTTATGGCATACAAGATTTAGAAATATATCATGCATACGTTTGTTTTCTGATTCGATAGTTAGTATACACTAACATGAATTAGAAGTCAATAACAAATATGGGGTTTTGATATTTTTTTAGATTTTTATAAATCACGTACAAATCAAAAGAAAAGTTTTGCAAACAATAAAATGTATGTTATAATAATATAACTGAATTAAAACGAACGAAAATAAACTCACGGGGGTATTCGAAATGCGAAACAATGAATCATCAGAAAACTATTTAGAGACCATACTTATTCTCAGCAAGAAGCTTCCTGTGGTACGCTCAGTTGATATAGCAAATGAGCTTGGATTTAAGAAATCCAGCGTGAGTATAGCCATGAAAAACCTTAGAGAGAAGAACAATATCACAGTAAGTGATGCAGGATTTATCACACTCACAGAGTCAGGAAGACAGATAGCAGAGATGATATACGAAAGACATGAGCTTTTGTCAGAGTGTCTTGAGAAGCTTGGTGTTGATAAGGAGATTGCAGCAGAGGACGCATGCCGTATAGAGCATGTCATCAGTCCTGAGAGCTTTGAAGCAATCAAGAAGCATATACATAAGAGCTGATATATGAAACCAGTACCGCATGGTACTGGTTTTTTAGTGTATCGTTTTTCTTGTATATATGAGAAAAATCATCTATAATAGTGAAGCTGTAATCGGCGACATAAAATCTGAAAGGGGAAAAGATGAAACAGATATTAAAATATTTAAAGGAGTACAAAAAGGAATGCATCTGTGCTCCGTTATTTAAGCTGCTGGAAGCATCCTTTGAGCTTATAGTACCGCTTGTCATGGCGGCAATCATTGATAACGGAATTACGGCTTCGGACAAGCCATATATATGGAAGATGGGAGGTGTGCTGGTGCTGCTTGCGGCAGTTGGTTTGGTAAGTTCGGTCACAGCACAGTATTTTGCGGCAAAGGCAGCAGTTGGTTTTTCCACAAAGCTTCGCCATATATTGTTTGAAAAGATAGAGTCACTGTCATTCTCAAAGATGGATACGGTGGGCACATCGACACTTATCACGAGGATGACAAGCGATATAAACCAGGTGCAGTCAGGAGTCAATCTGGTGCTTCGACTCTTCCTTCGCTCGCCATTTATTGTATTCGGAGCTATGACGATGGCTTTTACAGTAAATGTAAGAGCGGCAATGGTTTTTGTAGTTACTATACCTTTGCTTTCAATAGTGGTATTCTCAGTTATGGCTGCAAGCCTTCCGCTTTACAAAAAGGTGCAGAGCTCTCTTGACACAGTGCTTTCACACACCAGGGAGAATTTAGAGGGAACCAGGGTTATAAGAGCTTTCAATAAGCAAAATGATGAGATTGACAGCTTCAACAGGGACAACGAGTTTTTAACCAATATGCAGCAGGTTGTAGGACGAATCTCAGCACTCACCAATCCTCTGACATTTATCATTATAAATGTCGCAACAATCGCAGTTATCGTATCAGGCGGCAAGCAGGTATACGCAGGAATCCTCACACAGGGTGAGGTTGTGGCACTTGTAAACTACATGTCACAGATACTTGTCGAGCTGATAAAGCTTGCAAACCTCATCGTACAGATGACAAAGGCAGTGGCGTGCGGTAATCGTATAGCGGATGTGCTTTCTATTCCATCAAAGCTTCCTGAGAAAAATCCTAAGCTCATTGGTGCAAAGGATGGCGCACTTGAGGTTGAGTTTGATCATGTCTGCATGACCTATGAGGGAGCGGCCGATGAGACACTCACAGATATAAGCTTTACAGTGCAAAAGGGGCAGACAATCGGAATCATCGGTGGTACAGGTTCAGGAAAATCAAGCCTTGTAAACCTTATCCCGAGGTTTTATGATGCCACAAAGGGTACTATAAGGATTCAGGGAAATGATATAAATGACTACGATGCAGTGCAGCTTCGAGACAAAATCGGTGTTGTAATGCAAAAGGCAGTGCTTTTTGCAGGAACGATAGCCGACAACCTGCGCTGGGGCAAAAATGATGCCACAGAGGAGGAAATGTGGAAGGCACTCGATATAGCACAGGCGACAGAGGTTGTAAAGGGCAAAGAGGGAGGCCTTGACTACATGATAGAGCAGGGCGGCAAGAACTTATCAGGCGGTCAGAAGCAGCGTCTTACAATTGCCAGAGCGGTTGTAAAGGATCCTGACATACTGATACTTGACGACAGTGCATCGGCACTTGATTTTGCTACAGATGCGAGTCTTCGCGCGGCATTAAAGGGCATGCATGGTGACAAGACAATATTTATAGTGTCACAGCGTACCTCATCTATCCAGTTTGCGGACAATATCATAGTACTCGACGACGGACAGATGGTTGGCTTCGGACCTCATGAGAAGCTGCTTGAGACATGCGAGACCTACAAAGAGATATATGATTCACAGTTTAAAAAAGAGTCGGATATGACCAGACAAAAGGAGGTGTAGAGTATGGCTATGGATAATGCGAAGATGAATAAAGCAGGCACAATGCGCAAGGTATTAAGTTACATGAAGAGATATATTCCTTTGCTTGTAATTTCACTTGCCCTGTCTGTTGTTACAGTGGCGCTTACGCTCTATTTTCCAATTCTCACAGGACGCGCAATTGATTTGATTGTAGGAAAAGGAAAGGTTGATTTTACGGCTATGACAGCCATCCTCACAAGAGCAGCAATAATAGTCGTCATAGCGGCAGCAGCCCAGTGGCTTACAAATATCTGCAACAACAGGATGACCTACAACATAGTGAGGGATATAAGGCGTGATGCATTTTTAAACATTGAAAAAATGCCACTTTCCTATATTGACAGCCACTCACATGGTGATATGGTCAGCCGTATAATCGCCGATGTAGATACATTTTCAGAGGGACTTTTGATGGGCTTCACACAGCTCTTTACAGGAATTGCAACAATAGCAGGCACGCTTATTTTCATGCTTACAATAGATGTGAAGATATCATGCATTGTAGTGCTCATCACACCTCTGTCACTTTTTGTGGCAAGCTTTATCACTAAAAAGACTTATTCCATGTTTCAGCTGCAGACAAGCACAAGGGGAGAGCAGACATCACTCATAGACGAGATAGTAGGAAATGAAAAGGTCGTACAGGCCTTCAACCATGAGGATGAGGC
>ENA-OZAA01000647-OZAA01000647.1-human-gut-metagenome-genome-assembly--contig:-NODE-647-length-15671-cov-6.413358_pt1 | contig 15671 bp, 14 predicted proteins | sample MGYA00244204_ERZ653492 | MGnify/ENA primary metagenome ERZ653492 (study PRJEB26926, sample SAMN06164980) | human gut metagenome | biome: ENVO:00009003; feature: ENVO:2100002; material: ENVO:00002003... | reverse complement strand
GGTGCGCCCCGGAAAAGCCCCGGCAGGTGATGAAATACTGCGCCCGCTTGAGCACGACGCCCATCCGCTTCAGCTCGTCGAGGCCGAGGGCCGACAGCCGCCGGGCGTCCCGGATGCGGCGGGCGCTCTTGGGGCCGATGCCCGGCACCCGCAGCAGCATCTCGAAGGGGGCGCGGTTCACGTCCACCGGGAACAGCCCGTAGTGCTGGACGGCCCAGTTGCATTTCGGGTCGAGATAGGGGTTGAAGCTCTGGTTGTCCTTATCCAGTATCTCGTCGGCCTTGAACTGGTAGAACCGCAGCAGCCAGTCGGCCTGATAGAGCCGGTGTTCCCGCAGGAGCGGCGGCTTCGTGTCCAGCGCGGGCAGGCGGGTGTCGTCCGACACCGGGATATAGGCCGAGTAGAACACCCGCTTGAGGCCGTATTTCTGGTACATCCCCTCGGACAGCTGCAAAATGTGGTAGTCCGTCTCGGGCGACGCACCGACGATCATCTGGGTGCTCTGGCCGGCGGGAGCGAACTTGGGCGCGTGGCGGTAGAGGGTCAGCTCCTGCCTGCTCTCTTCACCTGCCACCGAGATCTGCTTCATGGGCCGGAAGATGGAATGGCGGCCCTTGTCGGGGGCGAGAAGATGGAGGCTCTGCTCGCTGGGCAGCTCGACGTTGACGCTGAGGCGGTCGGCGAGGTAGCCCATCTGCTGGATGAGCTCGGGGCTGGTGCCGGGGATGGTCTTGGCATGGATGTAGCCGCCGAAGTGATATTCGTTTCGCAGCAGCCGCAGAACGGTGAGCATCCGCTCGGTGGTGTAGTCGGGGGTCCCCAGCACGGCGCTGGACAGGAAAAGTCCCTCGATGTAGTTGCGGCGGTAGAACTCGATGGTCAGTTCTGCCAGCTCCCGGGGTGAAAAAGTGGCCCGGGGAACGTCGTTGGACTTCCGATTGACGCAGTAGCTGCAGTCGAAGGCGCAGCAGTTGCTCATCAGGACTTTCAGCAGGCTGACGCAGCGGCCATCAGCGGTAAAGGCGTGGCAGCAGCCCGGCGCATAGCAGCTGCCGATGGTGCCGCGCTTCGCTGGGTGGGACGCGCCGCTGGACGTACAGGCTACATCATATTTTGCGCTGTCGGCCAAGATGGTGAGCTTGTCCATCAGGGACTGTTCCATAGAAAGATACCTCCCAGAAAGGCATATCTCCCCCTTACCCCCACAGCTGCTGATCAGAAGCGCCGTGGGGCAGGGGAGAGACTCACCACTTGGCCTTCGTCTCGACCACGCGGCCCGCGATGTGCAGGCGGTTCAGGTCCTCACCCTTGATGACCAGCTCGTTGTAAGCGGGGTTGAAGGGCTGCAGAACGACGCAGTTGCCCCGCTGGATATACCGCTTAAGGGTGCCTTCGCCCTCGTCGCCGTAGACCAGCACACCCAGGTCGCCGTTTTCCAGCGTGTCCTGCTTGTGGACAAGGGCGAGGTCGCCGTCCTGAATGCGGGGCTCCATGCTGTCGCCGCGCACGACGAGGTAGAAGTAGTTGGAGGGGTCCTTGACGCGGGCATACTCCTGCCCATAATCCTCCTCAAAGGCCAGTGCGCCGTACCCGGCCTTCACGGTGCCGATGACCGGGATGAGGCTCTCGGCGTAGTTGCCGAAGAAACGCTCCTCGGGGGTGGTCACGTTGGACACCGGACGGTAGAGCCCCAGCAGGAAATCGGCTGTGGTGCTCAGGATCTCAGCGATGCGGGCCACCGTGGCGGGGTCGGGGGAGGATTTGCCGCTTTCCCACTTGCCGACGGCCTGCTGGGTCACCCCCAGTTTGGATGCCAGCTCAGCCTGACTGATCCCCTTCTGCTTGCGGCACTGCTTCAAAAGCTCTGAAAACGACATGGTCGTACACTCCTTTACTCCGAGGTCAATATTTTATGCTTTTATTGTACAACAAAAAGATGTTTTTGTAAAGAGAAAAGTGAGCAGCCAGCCAAAAAAAGGTTGTCGCATGAGAGAGATTTGCAGGGCTGGACGAAAAACTTTCAATTTGGGCTTGACAGAAGGCCGGAAATCTGGTAAATTAAATAGGCATTCGGTACGGCGTGTGCGAGTGCCCACGAGGAGAGATGTCCGAGTGGTTTAAGGAAGCAGTCTTGAAAACTGCCGTACGGCAACGTACCGTGGGTTCGAATCCCACTCTCTCCGCCATTTTTTTGAATAAGTGTAACGCACTTTGCTCTGGAGTAGTACTCAAGAGGCCGAAGAGGCGCCCCTGCTAAGGGCGTAGGTCGTCTAAACAACGGCGCGAGGGTTCAAATCCCTCCTACTCCGCCAAGAAAAAGCTCGATGGTTCGTTGAAACCACCGGGCTTTTTCCATTATTGCACACTTTTGTGAATTTTCGGGGCGGATGATTTACTTTTGCACCCGGATTTCTTATAATGGTATAAAACGGAAATACCGGAACAGGAGGAAACGAGCAATGGCACTCAAAAAATTTGCCCGCAGGGATGTCATCCTGCCCGCAGTGGTCTTCCTGCTCACATTTGTGGTGGCGCTGTTTTCGCTCCGGCTTCTCTCGCTCAATCAGGAAAAAGACGAGCGGCTGCGGGCTGTCTATGCGGCCGAGTCCACCATCAGCCGTGTGTCTTCCCAGCTGAACCGCTATCTGGCAGAATCGGACTTCATCAAAAAATATATCGAGTCGGGCCGTGTGCTCCGCGAAGAGGAGTTTGCAGCTATATCCAGCAATATGCAGGATGGCAGCAGCGTCATCAAGACCCACGAGCTGGCAAAAGACGGCGTCGTTTCCCAGGTGTATCCGGTAGCGGGCAACGAGGCGGCCATCGGGCTCGATATGCTGCATAACCCCGCCCGCAAAAAGGAAGCAAACCTTGCCAAGAACAGCGGGATGTACACCATCGCTGGTCCCTTCGAGCTGGTGCAGGGCGGCACGGGCGCGCTGCTGTTCGACCCCATCTATACCTATAGTGAAAAGGGAGAGCGCTCGTTCTGGGGCTTCTCCATCCTTGTTTTACAGTGGGACGAATTCATTGAGGAGGTCGAGCTGGACAAGATGGAGGATGCTGGCTACCGGTATCAAATCTGGAAAAAAGACCCCTATACCGGCGAAAAGATCGTCATCGCGGAGAGCGAAGAGGATTTCCCCGGCAATGCGCTGGAAGTTGCGTGCAGCGTCCCCAACGATACATGGTATTTTGAAATCATTCCGAAAGCCGGGTGGTTCTCGGACCAGCAGCTCTTGCTGGGCATCGCCATCGCCACCATCATTGGCATGATGGCGGCCTATGCCTGCTGGGAGCTCATGAACCGGCACCAGAAGGACCTGCAGCACGAAGCGGCCCTTGAAAAGTCTGCACAGGAGGCCCGGGCAGCCAACGAGGCAAAGACCCGCTTCCTGTTCAATATGAGCCATGACATCCGCACCCCGATGAACGCCATCATCGGCTTTTCGGAGCTTCTGGAAAAGCACATCGACGAGAAGGACAAGGTGCTGGATTACACCGAGAAGATACGCTCGTCCAGCGCATTTCTGCTCTCGCTCATCAACTATGTGCTGGAAATGGCCCGCATCGAGAGCGGCAAGGCTGTGCTGAAAGAAGAAACTGGCGACCTGTGCGCGCTGATGCAGACGCTCTCAGACGTATTTGAGCCCTCTGTCCAGCAGAAAAAGCTGACCTGCACCTACCATACGGATGTCGAACATCCCTATATTGTGAGCGACCGCACCAAAGTGCGGGAGATATTGCTGAATGTCATCAGCAACGCCATCAAGTATACGCCCGAGGGCGGACATATTGCGGTGTCGGTGAAAGAACTGCCGGCTGAGAAGCCGAAGACGGGCCGCTATACCTTTACTGTTCAGGACGACGGCATCGGCATGAGCGAGGAGTATCTGCCCCATATCTTCGAGGAGTTCACCCGTGAGCATACCAGCACCGAGAGCAAAGTCATCGGCACCGGCCTCGGCCTGCCCATCGTGAAGGCTCTCGTGGAGTGGATGCACGGCAGCATCGACGTGCAGAGCAAGCTGGGCGCAGGAACCACTGTGACCATCACCCTTGGGTTCCCACTGGCGGATGAGGCCCAGAAGAGCGTAGAGGAGCAGGACGCAGAGGGCGACGCGGCCCAGCTCAAGGGCTGCCGCATCCTGCTGGCCGAGGACAACGACCTCAACGCTGAGATCGTCGTGACCATTCTGGAAGAGAGCGGCCTTACCGTGGAGCGCACTGCCGACGGTGAACTCTGCATCGAGGCACTCAAAGCCCACCCGGCGGGCTATTATGATGCCATCCTCATGGACATCCAGATGCCCAACATGGACGGCTATCAGGCGGCAAAGCTCATCCGCAATCTGTCGGGCAATTACCGCACCATCCCCATCATCGCCATGACGGCCAACGCCTTCGACGAAGACCGCCAGAAAGCCCTCTCCGTCGGCATGGACGCCCATCTGGCAAAGCCTGTTGATGTGAAGCGGCTGTTTGGGACGCTGCGGAAAGTGATAAGATAAGCATATCATTTCATCAATAACAAAAAGAACCCCAGCCTAAGCCGGGGTTCTTTTTGTTATGGGCCAGGCAGGACTTGAACCCGCGACCAAGCGGTTATGAGCCGCCAGCTCTGACCAACTGAGCTACTGGCCCACGAAGACGGCGGTCTGCCGCACATGGACTAACTATAAGTATACCAAAAAATCAGAAAAAAGCAAATCCTTTTGCCGGAATTATTTTGTGCGGCGGGCGTCGAACTTGTGCAGCATGAACTCGTCCAGCATCGCGGGCTGGAACAGCGGCTCTTTGTAGCCAAAAGCTTCCCGGATGAAGATGAGAGTCACGATGGTCTGGCGGCCCGGGTCGAACCGGAGGGTGTAGAGGGTGTCCAGCGGCTGCTGGGTGGGCTGATGGAGCGTCAGGTGGAGGGTGAAGCCGCCGTCGTTCTCCCGGCGGCACTCGTAGGCGAAGACATCATCCGGGCTGTGCTGGTCCAGCCGGTCGAAGCAGTCGTCCAGCGGCAGGTCGGTGCGGAACTCGGACAGGCCGCTGGGGCCGTACTGGCTGCGGCGGTTCTGGTCTTTCTTAGACAGCAGAAATACGATAAAGCCCAGAATGGCCGCGAGAAGAAGGATGGAAAAAACAGCGTTCATGTGCGCCTCCCGATGGAATTTGTGTCGAGTTTTCCTTATTGTAACACAACACGCCCCAAAATGTGTTATAATATTTGAAAAATTCCAAAAACTGATGGGGGAGCCTGCGCCCTTTCTGCGGGCGGGAGGGACGATATGAAACTCAAATTCACGCGAAAGACCTGGTATTTCCTGCTGCTGGCTTCCGCAGCGGCCTCCATGCTCAACGGCTTTGCCGTCCTGAGCGGCACCAGCTTCGGCCTCATCGAGCAGATCGCATTCGCCGCGGCGGGCATCGCGGCCCTTTTCCTCGCGGCGGAAAAAGGCTCGGCAAGCTGGGAAAAACGCAACTTCACCGGCGTGTTCGTGCTGCTGATGGTGAGCTACATGGTCAACGGCTGGGCGGGCTACCTCTGCTCTGCGCTGGCGTGGCCGCTGCTGCTCAGTACTGAGTACAAGCGCGGCATGGCCATCCAACGTCAGCTGCAGCTGGTGGGTGCCGCCGAAGCGCTCCACCTGTTCTTCCTGCTGATGGCGAAATACGGCGGCATGGCCACGCTGGGTTTCTGGACGAACCTGCTCTGGGTGCTGCTGGCCTGCGCCCGGGGCTGGGCGGCACTGAGTCTTTATAAGATGCAGGAGGACGCATGACCCAGCGGCGGAGAAGACGCCGCGCCCGGCGGGACCGGTTCGGGCGGCGGGCGTTCCTGGCCGGGGCAGGCTGCGCCGCTCTGGCCGGGGCAGCGATGCTGCTGGGCCGGGGACAGACCGCCTCGGCGTCGTCGGTGCCGCCGACGGACGAAGCAGAGCCCAACACCGCCCTGCCCACGGGTGAATGGCGGGCCGTCTGGGTGAGCTATCTGGAATGGGCCGGGATGGACTTTTCCTCCGAAGAAGCCTTCCGTGCCGGTGCGGCGGAGCTGATGGACAACTGTCTGTCCATCGGGCTGAACACCGTCATCGCGCAGGTGCGGCCTTTCGGGGACGCGCTTTACAGGAGCAACCTCTTCCCGTGGAGCCATCTCTGCACCGGCGTACAGGGGCAGGACCCCGGCTTCGACCCGCTGGACGTCCTCATCACCGAAGCACACAGCCGGGGCCTTTCGCTGGAAGCGTGGGTGAACCCCTACCGCCTCCGCTCCTCGGCGAAGATGCCGCCCGCACTGGCGGAAAATAACCTTGCCAATGTACATCCCGAGTGGGTCTGCGCCGTGGGCGAGGGGCTGTACCTGAACCCGGCCATCCCGGAAGCCGCAGACTATGTGGTGCAGGGCGTGGCCGAACTGGTGCAGAACTACGCTGTGGACGGCATCCACTTCGACGACTATTTTTACCCCACGACAGATGCTGCGCTGGACGCAGCCCAGTTCGCCGCCAGCGGCGCGGGAGATCTGGCCGCATGGCGGCGGCAGAACGTCACCGCGCTGGTGAAAGCGGCCCACGACGCTGTCAAAGCCGCCGACGCTACCCTCCGTTTCGGCGTCAGCCCGCAGGGCAACCCCGACAACGACCTCGGCCAGCAGTACAGCGACGTGAAAGCATGGCTGGCCGCCGAGGGCGAAAACGCCGTGGTGGACTACCTCTGCCCGCAGATATACTGGGGCTGCGGCTATACCCTCCAGTCGGGCAGCACCCGCTTCGCCTTCGAGAACATCGTGCCGGAGTGGCTGGCCATGCCCCGGGCGGCATCCACGGCCCTCTACTTCGGGCTGGGGGCCTATCGCATCGGCGAGGGGGACGGCGGTGCCAACGAGGACAGCCAGAGCCAGTGGTGTACGGGCAGCGCTCTTGCCCGGCAGGTGGAACGTCTGCACAGCCTCGGCGCGGGCGGATGGGCGCTCTACCGGTACGATTCGCTGTTCCGGTCGGCTCAGCCGGAGCTTGCCGACGCCGAACGTGCGGCGCTGGCCGTTCTGACTACAGCCTGAACTCTTGTATGGAAAAGCAAAATGCGGTATACTATATAAATCGTGTAAAACCTCGTGTTAAAACAAAATTTGAGGATAAAAGATCATGAAAAAGATAAAGCGAATCGTCCTGCTCGTCGTGGCGGTGCTGGTACTGCTTGTGGCTGCGTCCGGCGTCAAGACTGTGCTGGACATGAAGAACAGCGCGGACAATGAGGTGCAGGAAGAGGACAGCACCCGCTGGGCCGAACTGACCAGCGACCCGCTGAACCTCGAGGGCATTGCTGACGCCTCGGCCAAGTATGCCTCGGCGGCGGTGAACGGGAGCCTGAACCTCGTGTTCAACGGCATCTGGAGCCGCCAGACCGATTACTTCACCGTCCCGGGCGGCAGCCTGACCATCACCGGCTACGGCACCGCCGAGGGTACCCAGCGGTACAAGGTGTCCGTCTGGCAGAAGGTGGCCGGCGGCGCACAGTACGTCAACGGAAGCACCTATTATATCAAGACCGACGGTCAGAACTACCGCTGCGTCATCTCCGGGCTGGACCCGGCGGCCAGCTACCGCCTGACCATCTCCTACGATTCCAGCCGCTACTACCTCTATGGCGGACTCAAAGTGGAGGGCATTGCAGGATGAAGACACAGACCAAACATTCGCTCATGCTGATGCTCTGCGCCTTTATCTGGGGTACGGCTTTCGTAGCCCAGAGCGCAGGCTCCGGCATGGGGGCCTATTCCTTCCTCGCAGGGCGCAGCTGGCTGGCTGTCCTTGTGCTGATCCCCACCGTGTTCGTTTTCGACGCCGTGCGCAAAAAACAGGGCCAGCCCTACGGCTGGCCGAAGGAGAAGTCAGAGCGCAAGACCCTGCTGGTGGCGGGCCTCGTCTGCGGCACCTTCCTGTTCGCGGCCTCTGCGGCTCAGCAGATCGGCATCACCATCAACCCGTCCACGGCCAAGGCCGCGTTCCTGACGGCCATGTACGTCGTGATGGTGCCGGTGTTCGGCCTCTTTCTGGGCCGGAAGGGCAGCGCTCAGCTCTGGGTCAGCATGGTCATCGCCGTGGCGGGCCTGTATATGCTCTGCATGAAGAACGGCTTCGGCGGCATTGAGACCAGCGACTGGATACTTCTCAGCTGCGCCGTGCTGTTCAGCTTCCAGATCATGTCCATCGACCACTTTTCGCCGCTTGTGGACGGTGTGCGGCTGAGCCTCATCCAGTTCATCGTGGTGGCTGTGGAGAGCTCTGCGGCGGCGCTGATCTTCGAGACGCCCACGCTGGCAGAGTACGGCGCAAACTTTCTGCCTGTGGTCTACTGCGGCGTCATGTCCAGCGGCGCGGGCTATACGCTTCAAATCCTGGGCCAGAAAGATTTGAATCCCGCCATCGCCAGCCTTATCATGTGTTTGGAAAGCGTATTCAGTGCGCTGGGCGGCTGGCTGCTGCTGGGCCAGAACCTTTCGATGCGGGAGAGCGCAGGCTGCACCCTCATCTTCGCCGCGGTCGTGCTGTCTCAGCTGCCCTTTGCGGAGCTGCGCAGATGCAAAAAGGGCGCGTGATGCTGCGGGCGGCCGGGGGCATCCCCTATGAGCTGACGCGGGGGCGGGTCAAGCGGCTCAACCTCCACGTCCGGCGGGACGGCACCGTGGCCCTCAGCATCCCCCTGCGCACGACGCTGGAAGCGGCTGACGCCTACGTCATCGCCGAGGCGGAGTGGATACGGGCTGCACAGGCCCGGCAGGCCGCCCGCGAAAAGCGGCAGGAGGAACTGCCCGACAAGGCGGCCGCCCTGGCCCACTTCACGGCCATGAGCGACAAGGTCTATCCGGCCTTTTCCGGGGTACTGGGCGGGCAGAAGCCCGCCATCAAAGTGCGCAGCATGACCAGCCGCTGGGGCGTCTGCCATATGGCGAAGCGCCAGATCACCTTCGCGCTCCAGCTCTACAATATGCCCGAGGCGGCACAGATCTATGTGGTAGTGCATGAGTACTGCCACTTTTTGCAGCCCAACCACAGCCCGGCTTTCTGGGCCGAAGTGGCGAAGCTGATGCCGGACTGGAAAGCCCGGCGGGATTTATTAAAATAGGAGAGAAAATCTTTTGGAAAGCGAAAAGACCTCCGGCGGCGATAAATATTCGAAGCTCGCCGGCAATACCATCATCTTTGCCATCAGCAGCTTTTCGTCCAAGCTGCTGACGCTCATCGTCCAGCCGTTCCTGACCTACGCGATGGCCGAGATTTCCGACCTCGGCCTGTCGAAGATTTTGAGCCAGTACGCCAACCTGCTCATCCCCTTTGTGTCGATGGGCATGTCCAACGCCATCATCCGCTTCGGCCTCGATAAGGGCAACAGCGAAAAGCAGGTGTTCACCAACGGCCTGCTCACCATCCTCGGCGGTTTCGGCATCCTCGTGCTCTGCTGGCCGGTGGCGCAGTTTTTGCCCGATATGGCTCAGTACGGCCTGCTCATTTATATTTATGTCCTGATGAGCTGCCTGCGCACCCTCTGCACCCAGTTCGTGCGCAGCCGCCAGTGGAACAAGCTGGTGGCCGTGGACGGTGTGCTCTGCACCGTGGCGACCATGGCGTTTTATGTGCTCTATCTGGTGGGTTTCAAGTGGGGGGCCAACGGCTATCTGCTGGCCATCATCAGCGGCGACTTTGTGAGCGTGCTCTTCCTGATGTTCACCGGCAAGCTCTGGGATTTCATCGAGCTGAAGGGCATCAACAAGACCCTCTGGAAGCAGATGCTCCACTTCTCGCTGCCCATGATACCGGCCCAGATAAGCTTCTGGATCATCAACGCATCCGATTTGTTCTTTGTGCGTGAGATGTGCGACGGCCTCGACGGCCACAGCGGCGACGCATGGAGCGGCCTGCTCTCCACCGGCTACTTCCTGCCCACCATCCTCACGACGCTGGGCCTTATCTTCTACGACGCATGGCAGCTGTCGGCTGTCACCGAGGAAGAGGGGAGAGCCAAGTTCTTTACCCAGATCTTCCGCACCTATTCCAGCGTGCTGTTCTGCTGTGCAGCGGGCATCATCTGGCTCTGCCGCCCGGTCATGCACGTCATGAAGTCCAACTACTATTACGCATGGCACTTCGTGCCGTTCCTCGTGCTGGCGTCTACCTGCAGCTGCTTCAACCAGTTCATGAACAGCGTCTATGTCGTGAATAAGAAGTCCCAGCGCAGCATGGTCACCATGATGGCCGGTGCCATCAGCAACTGCCTCATGAACTACTTCTTCATCAAGTGGTGGGGTCCTGTGGGTGCGACCTATGCGTCTTTCCTCGGCCTCGGGCTGGTGTTCACTCTCCGCGCCATGGATGCCCACGGCATGATCGGGATGCATGTCCACCCGGGCCGTGTCCTTGTCAACGCCGCCGCGCTGGTGTTCGAGGCTTTCGTGCTGCTGGCCGAGACGCCGCTGTACGGCCTCTGGACGGGCATCATTACCGCCCTCATCATCCTGTACAACTTCTCCGGTGTCTGGGCCATGGCCCGCATCCTGCTGCCTAAAATTCTGGGCCGCCGGGGCAAGGCCCTTGTGGCTGTCGTGGACGGCTGGGCAGCCAAAAAGTAAAAATGGATCCATCAGCGCTCTGTCAGGTGGCTTTCGGGCCGCCCAGCGGGGCGCTTTTTGCATCAGTGGGTCTTTTCGTGATTTTGTGCAGAAGAAACCGCCGTTTTTCGTCAAAGCTCCAAGAATTGTGAAAAGAATTGACTTCTGCCAGATGCAAAGACTACAATAAAATTGCCCGGTGGGTGTCCGGGTACTTGCGGAAAATAAAAAACGGGAGGAACATCAATATGAAAAATCTGAGCAGAAGAGACTTTTTGCGGCTTTCCGGCGCGGCAGTGTTTGCCGTGGGCATGACAGGCGCACTGAGCGGATGCGACAGCAGCCATGTCAATACCGTGACGGTACAGACTGTCGAGTTCAACGAAGAGGTCAAGACCGCATACGGAAAGGTGAAGTTTACGAGTCGCAACATTCAGTATGAGGGTGAGAATAAATATCTCATTACCTGCAGCATCGAAGTGATGGCAACAGAGGGCTATACGCTGGAACTGGACAACACCAATTTCTGGATGGAACTGGACGGAAAGCGGCCCGACGGTGTCCATCTCATCGCGGCGGACAGATATGTCAATGGCGACAAAATCATGGTGTCGAGCACGTCTGTGCCGATCACGGCAACGACGACGGTCACAGGAAGAGCTCCTCAGCAGCTCGTCGGCCGCTTCGAGTATAAGGGGATCCGTATCAAGACAAAGCCACAAGAACTGCAAAAGGGCTGATACAATAACAGCAAAAGGCTCTATCTGAAAATTTTATCAGCGCCCCGCCAGCGGCCATCCAGCCGCCCGGCGGGGCGCTTTTCCGTAGTCCAGAAGAAAAAGCCCCCACATCGGCAGGCCGATGAAGGAGCTTTGGATTCAAAGATGCAGCTGTTTTTCGAGCCAGCCGGCGATGTCCGCAAACACCTCGGCTTTGTTCGTCTCCACCAGCAGTTCATGGCGGGCGCCGGGGTAGAATTTTGACTCGATGTTCCCGACACCGGCGTCCCGGAGGCTCTGGATGGCCCGCCGGACTCCGGCGGTGCGCTCGCCCACAGGGTCGGCGTCACCGGCGAGGAAGAGAAGGGGCAGGTCTTTCGGTATCCCGGCCAGAACGGCGGGGTCGTACAGCCGCAGGATGCCTGTGAACATGCTGTAGTAGGCGTTCAGGGTGAAGGTGAACATGCAGCGCTCGTCGGCGCGGTACTTGTCCACTTCGGCCTGGTCACGGTTGAGCCAGTCCTGAGGCGTGCGGCCCTCGAGACCCCTGTTGTAGCCGAGGAAGGAGAGGTTCGCCACCAGCTTGCTGCGGTGCTCCCAGCCGAAAAAGACGGCCAGCACCCGGCAGAGCGCTCGGGCTGTGGCGACCAGCGCTTTGGGCTGGAAGCCGGTACCCATGATGATGGCTCCGTCAAGCTCACCGCCCCACTCGCAAAGGTACTGCCGGGCGTAGAACGAGCCCATGCTGTGGCCCAGCAGAAAATAGGGGACACCGGGATAGAGCTGCTTCGTCAGCGCAGTGACAGCGTGGAGGTCGTCGAGGACGGCGCGGTTGCCGTCGGGCTGGGCGAAATAGCCGTAATCCGCCTTGGTGCGGATAGAGCCGCCGTGGCCCAGATGGTCGTGGCCGGTGACGAGGATGCCCCGGGCGGCCAGATACTCGGCCAGAGGCTTGTACCGGTCGATGAACTCCACCATGCCGTGGGAGAGCTGCAGGATGGCCCGCACCTCACCCTCCGGCACACAGCGGAATGCATGGAGCGTCCGGCCCGGTACGCAGGAGGGCAGGGTGAAATCGGTCATCTGACTCATGTGATTCTCCTTTTCCGTTTACAGCGCAGCGATTTTGGCCCGGCAGGCGGGGCAGATGCAGTAACCCTCATACTGGGCCATGTCAGCCGCCAGCTCACCGCAGAAATCGCAGCTTCCGGCGGGACGGTGCTTTTTGAGGATGATCTGATCGCCCTCCACGAAGATCTCGAGCTTCGAGTCCTTGTCGATGTGCATATTGGTGCGCAGCTCCTTGGGGAGGACGATGCGGCCCAGAGAATCGATGCCCCGAACGATGCCAGTTGTTTTCATATTCATTTCTCCTTTTCAGTGTGTCCGGAAAGATGGCAGAATGAGCGTCGTTTACACCGACACAACGCAAAAAATGTTCCTGTGCAGGAAAAACAGGAAAATTCTGTCAACTTCGTGCCTGTTCAGTATACAAAAAGTTGAGCCATTCGTCAATCTAAACGGGCGGATTCGACAAAAACTTCTCAAAGAAGCAAAGAGGGGCCGCTTTCCAGCAGTCCCGTCTCGTTTTTCTGATTCACTTTCCAGTGGCAGGCGTCTGGCGATAGATGCCCAGGCTGTTGTCCGGCATTGGCATCTCCACCCGGGAGGCACGGTCGTTCACGGCCACCATCATCGCGGCCATTGCGGCCAGCACCACGGCAATGATGAGCCACTTTACAAAATTCGGCAGTTTTTTCATTTGTTACATCCTCAGTTGCTTTTCGGTCGGCAGAGGGTGCGGGCGTGGGCCAGCAGTTCCGCCGCCTCCGGCCCGGAAAGCTGTTTCACCCACGCCGGGCGCTCTGCTGCGCCCGGGCCGGTGCTGTCAGCTTCCGCAAAGCTGGCAAGGCCGGTATCGGTGCGGTCATTCCATGCGATAAAACCTTCCGGCGCGATGTGGGCGCCGAGACGGCAGTCCAGCACCGCCGTCTTGCCCTCGGGACGCCACGGACGCCCCAGATAGACGCTGCCCGCCGGGCAGTCGGAGACGAAATCGCAGTTCCAGAACACAAAGCCCAGTCCATTGGCTTTGCCCGAAGGAGCTGTGACATAGCTGTGGGGGATGTGGTTGTCCACCGTGCGGATGACACAGTTTTCGAAGAGGGCGTCGCCGCCGCCGAAGATGAAATCAATGTCACCTGCGATCTCGCAGTCGGTGTAGTACTGGGCGGTCGGTTTGCGGGGCGCAAGACCGCGCGGGCCGAGAAAGCCGTCCTTCTCCCGCTCCTTTTCGGGCAGCGGGGCGCAGAAGAGCGTGTCCTGACTGCCCAGCAGCTTGACCCGGCGGAACACCGCCAGGGTGCTGTCCACATAGGCCGCGACGGCCTGCCCGGCTTTCGCGCCCGGGCCGGCGTCGTTTTCAATCGTCATGTCCTCCACGCAGAGCGTTTCGCCGCTGAAAAAGGCGGTGTAGCTGCGGAAGGTATGGGTGGGCCGCCCGTCCTTGTGGGGCAGCTTGCCGCCGTCGCCCCACACGAGTTTTGTCTTATCTGCACCCGCCCCTCGCAGGGTGATGCAGCGTTTTTCGCAGACCAGCTTTTCCCGGTAAATGCCGGGACCGACCTGCACCAGTGCTTCCTCCTCATAGGGTACGGCCAGCACCGCCTCCGCGATGGACGCGAAGTCGCCGCTGCCGTCCTGTGCAACTGTAACTGTCAGCATATGTGTCTCTCCTATGATCGTTCTAGATACTGACAAGTATACCCTCTCGCCGCCCAAAAAGCAACTCAGCTGTTTTCGAGCCGGAGGACAGCGGCGGTAATGTCGTCGGGACGGCCCCGCTGGACGGCTCGGGCGCGGGCGGCTTCCACCAGCTTTTTCGCCAGAACGTCGGGCTGTTCTGCCTTGGCAGCGGAGAGTTCCAGCTGCTGCATCACCCAGCCGGGACCGTCCACCAAGAGGCCGTCCGACACCAGCACCACATAGTCCCCCGCCGCCAGATGAACCACCCGGCTCTGTCCGCTGACGCCGCCGAGGATGCCCATCGGCAGGCTGGCTTCGCCCACAGCCCGGGCCTTGCCTCCATGCACGAGGAAGCCCGGGGCCGCACCGGCCTTGAAGAGCCGGGCTGTGCCGGTATAGAGGTCTACGCTCACGAGGTCGAGAGTCGCGCCGCTCTCCTCGTCGCTCTTGAGCGCCAGCGCCACATTCACGAGCCGGGCCGCAAGCTCTGCGGTAAAGCCCGCTTTGAGCAGGCGTGCCGTCAGCTCTGCGGCGAGGTTGCCGTCTACTGCCGCCGGACGTCCCGTTCCCATGCCGTCGCAGAGTATCATCTGGGCCGCTGCCGCACTGCAGAACTGCTGGACCGCGTCGCCGGAGATCTCGCCCCGCGCCGCCGCGCCCGCCGTCCCGAATACGGCCCGGAGCAGGGGCTTTTCGGCAAAGAGCAGGGTGGTCATCCCCTTGCAGGAGAGCACCTGCGGCGGCTCGAGGCTGCGGCGGCAGATATGCCCCACCTCCCCGGCCAGAGCGGCCAGCTCTTTTTCATTGAAGCGGGTGCGGGGCAGCGTCACCGCCGCCCGGGTGCGGCCCAAATCGTCCAGCGTCACAGCACATTCCAGCGGCGGCGTTCCCAGCTGAGCGAACAGCGCCGACACCCGGCCAGACTTGTAGGGCTCCGGGCTTCCGGGACGCCCCAGCTGTTCGCTGAGGACGCCCAGTGCATCGGCCACGGCGCTGTACTGTTCAGTAAGGGCCGTCCGCATGGCCTCGGAGTGGACGCGGGCCTCCCGGCGGCTGCGGTAGAGTGCAAACGCCTTGTCCCCCGCCGCGCAGAGCGCCGCCGGGTGGATGCACCGCGCCAGCTGACCGGGCAGAAGTGCCGCTTCCAGATGGCCTTTTTCTTCCAGAATGGGGCGTAGGGCCTCCATTCCTTCCAGCGTGGAGGCGTGCTCCTGCTTCCAGCAGACTTCCCGCCGTCCGCAGTTGGCGCAAAGGCCGTCGTGGATGTTGTCGATGACCCATCGGAAACCCTCGCACCGGCGTGGAAAAGCGTCGTACACCTCGTTCACCGTCTCCGCCAGCGAGGAGAGGCTTTCGGCCACCGCTTCCAGCCGGGTCGCGGCGGCAGAGAGGCGCGGCCGCTCGTCGCCGGGCGGGTCGTCCTCTTTGAGGGCAGGCATCAGCCAGCCCGCGGGCAGCAGGGCGCAGAGTCCCGCACCCGCCCCGGCACTGAGCAGAAAGCTGAACGCCCCCGCCAGCGGCTGGATGCAGAGAACCCCCGCCACACAGCCGCCCGCATAGGCCGCAAGCCCCTCCACCCTGTCTCTTATACACATCTGACGCTGCCGACG
>ENA-OZAA01000635-OZAA01000635.1-human-gut-metagenome-genome-assembly--contig:-NODE-635-length-15995-cov-6.480050_pt1 | contig 15995 bp, 9 predicted proteins | sample MGYA00244204_ERZ653492 | MGnify/ENA primary metagenome ERZ653492 (study PRJEB26926, sample SAMN06164980) | human gut metagenome | biome: ENVO:00009003; feature: ENVO:2100002; material: ENVO:00002003... | reverse complement strand
GCTCGGAGATGTGTATAAGAGACAGTATATATCCTACACAATACTTTGTCAATAATCAATTATAAAAATATGCGAATTGTCAATAAAAAAGCAGGATTGCAGGGGTAGTATCAAATTGCGGTTTCCTATTGATTCCTGCCTTCTTTATGCTATACTTGTTCCGTTATATATAATATGGAGCACCGGGGGGATGTATCTTGATTTTCCGCACAACAATACCGCTGAAAAATGGAAAAAGCTGCACTGTGTGCAGCGCTGAGCCTCAGGATGCAGAGGCCTTTGTGCATTACTTCCTACAGCTGCATAGGGAAACCGACTATCTGTGCGCCGGGCCGGAGGAAGCAGAGCATGACCCGCAAAAGGTGGCGCTGCGGCTGGAAGCGGCAAAAAGCAGCCAAACCGATGTGACACTTTGCACCTTTGTAGACGGTGAACTGGTGGGCTCCGCCAGTGTGAATCTCCTGCGAAACCGGCGAAAGATGCTGCACCGGGCCGGGTTTGGCATTGGCGTTCTGGCAGCTTACCAGGGGCTGGGCATTGGAGACGCCCTGACCGAGCAATGCATCCTCTGTGCAAAGCAAGCAGGCTTTGTGCAGCTGGAGCTGGAGGTTGTAGCGGAAAATGAAAAGGCATTGCAGCTATACCAGCGGCACGGTTTTATTGTGTACGGCAGAAATCCCCTGGGCTTCCGCTGCGGGGATGGCCGATGGCAGGAGCTGGTGCTGATGCGGCTGGAATTGGGGAATGTCTGATTTTGTCCGCCTTGACAGAGCTACGGAAATTGTGTTATGATTAACCAACCAAATCAGTATGTTTATGAGGTGAGGCCCTATGCCTAATCAATTTTCCAGAACAGAGCTTCTTTTCGGCCAGGAGGCTATGCAGAAGCTGGCCGCCGCCCGGGTGGCGGTGTTTGGTGTGGGGGGCGTGGGCGGATATGCAGTGGAGGCCCTGGCCCGCTCCGGTGTGGGCGCTCTGGATTTGATTGACAGCGACACAATCTCCCTGACCAATATCAACCGGCAGCTCCTTGCTACCCACGACAGCATAGGAAAAAGCAAGGTGGAGGTGGCCAGGCAGAGAATCCTCTCCATCAACCCCGCCTGTACCGTCACCACCCACCAGGTTTTCTATCTCCCGGAGACAGAGGCACAATTTGATTTCACCCGCTACGACTATATTATAGATGCCATTGATACCGTATCCGGCAAGCTGGCATTGATTGTCAACGCCCAAAAGGCCGGAACCCCCATTATCTGCTCCATGGGGGCAGGCAACAAGCTGGACCCCACCGCCTTCCGGGTGGCGGATATCTACGAGACCTCCGCAGATGCCCTGGCCCGGGTGATTCGCAAGGAATGCCGGAAGCGTGGGATTGCCCATCTCAAGGTTGTGTATTCCCAGGAGGAGGCCCGTCGACCCCTGACAGAAGCCCAGGCTCCCCTCTGCCCCCCAGGCGCTGGCCGGAAGGATATTCCCGGCTCCACTGCCTTTGTTCCCTCGGTAGCAGGGCTAATCCTTGCCGGTGAGGTGATTAAGGACATCGCCGGCATAAGAGGATAGGATAGAGCGTGCCGCCCATGGGCGGCATTTCCCTTGCAAGGAAAGACATGTGCAGGGTATGCATATAAAAACCAGTTTTTATTCGGATTCTGTAGATACTGCCCATTGAAATTTGGAGCCTATCGTAGTATGATATACGCATTATGCAGGACGCAATATCAGAACTTGCAAATTCCATCAACTGGAGGTATTTATGAAACCTTATTCCGAACTGACCCGTGAAGAACTGCTGGCGCTGAAGGCTTCCCTAAAGGCGGAATATGCCGGATACCAGGAGCGTAAGCTCTCGCTGAATATGGCCCGGGGCAAGCCCTCTCAGGCGCAGCTGAACCTGTCCATGGGGATGATGGACGTGCTGAACAGCGACAGTGACCTGACCTGCGAGGACGGTACCGACTGCCGGAACTACGGCGTGCTGGACGGCATTGAGGAATGCAAAGAGCTGATGGCCGATATGATGGAGGTTCGCCCCGACCAGGTGATTATCTACGGCAACTCCAGTTTGAATGTGATGTACGACACGGTAGCCCGCTCCATGGTGCGGGGCGTAATGGGCAGCACCCCCTGGTGCCAGCTGGACAAGGTGAAGTTTTTGTGTCCTGTCCCCGGGTATGACCGGCATTTTGCCATTACTGAGTATTTCGGCATTGAGATGATCAACATCCCCATGCTGCCCACCGGGCCGGACATGGATATGGTAGAGGAGCTGGTCTCCTCTGACCCGGCTATCAAGGGCATCTGGTGTGTGCCTAAATACTCCAACCCCCAGGGTATTTCCTATTCGGATGAGACGGTACGCCGCTTTGCCCGCCTGAAGCCCGCCGCCGTGGACTTCCGGATTTACTGGGACAATGCCTACACCATCCACCACCTGTACGACCACGACCAAGACCATTTGATTGAGATTCTGGCCGAGTGCAAGCGGGCAGGAAATCCCGATTTGGCCTATAAGTTCGCCTCCACCTCCAAAATCAGCTTCCCCGGCTCCGGCATTTCGGCGCTGGCCGCCTCTCAGAACAATCTGGTGGACATTCGGGCCCAGATGAAGGTGCAGACCATTGGCCACGACAAGGTGAATCAGCTGCGGCATGTGCGGTTCTTTACCGACATCCACGGCATGATGGAGCATATGCGCCGCCATGCGGACATCCTGCGTCCCAAGTTCGAGATTGTCCGGGACACGCTGGAAGGTGAGCTTGGGGGCCTGGGCATCGGCACCTGGACAACGCCCAAGGGAGGCTATTTCGTCTCCTTTGATTCTATGGAAGGCTGCGCCAAGGAGATTGTATCCCAGTGCAAGAAGGCCGGGCTGGTGCTCACCGGGGCCGGTGCCACCTACCCCTATGGCAAGGACCCCCACGACAGCAATATCCGCATCGCCCCCTCCTTCCCCGCCGAAGACGACCTGAAGCTGGCCATGAAGGTGTTCACCTGTGTCGTGAAGCTGGTAAGTGTCAAAAAGTATCTGGCAGAAATGGACAAGGCTGTATAAATCAGCCAGGGCGCAATTTCAAGGCAGGCTTCATCCCATAAGTGCAGAGACTCGCAGTAGTTTCGGATTGCAAACATCCGGCTGCTGCGAGTCTTTCCTTTGTAATGGTTCTTGTAAGTTTTGCATTTGTTGCTCTCGTTCCGGACTTCTTTCCCTTTTTAAGATTGGAGTGGAATCTTCTGCGGTGCAATTCGCCCCGGATTCACATCGTTGTCATTCCATTTGCAATTTCCGGGTGACCAGGCCAAGCCGGAGGATATCACCAAAACAGGGAGAGTGATTTTGTGTGAATTGCACAGAAAAACAAATGTCCGTAGGGTAATATACACAATTTTACATTTTGAACGAAATAAACATTGAAATCCTTTTCGTCTTCGTGTATAATGTCCCTATTCGGGTGTCTGCTAGACACACCGTCCCGAAAGGAGTTATGCAACAATGTACACTGTCAACGCTATTCGCAACGTCTGCCTGCTGGGTCACAGCGGAAGCGGCAAGTCCGCTCTGGCAGAGAGTTTACTTTACATGACCGGTGCCATCGACCGGATCGGCAAGAACGCCGACGGCAACACCGTTAGTGATTACGACCCCGAAGAAATTCGCCGCCACATTTCCATCTCCACCTCTGTTATTCCCATTGAATACAACAACACCAAGATTAACCTGCTGGACACCCCGGGCGGCTTCGACTTCGCCGGTGCTGTCATGGAGGCTCTGCGGGCTTCCGACGCTGCCATTCTGGTGCTCTCCGCCAAGGACGGCATCACCGTGGGCTTCGAGAAGGCATGGAAATACTGCGAAGAGCGGAATATGCCCCGGTTCGTCTACATCTCCAAGGTGGACGAGGAGAACTCCGACTACAACGCCACCTTCAATGCCCTGCGGGAGCGCTACGGCAATAAGATTGCCCCTGTTATCGTGCCCATCTGGGGCCCGGACAAGAAGGTTAGCGGCATCATCGACGTGCTGAATAAGCGTGCCTATGAGATGCAGAAGCTGAAGAGAGTGGAAATCCAGCTGCCGGAGGACAAGGAAGCCGTGGTAGACGAATTCCACGATGCCCTGAAAGAGGCCGTGGCCGAGACCGACGAGGCTCTCATGGATCGCTTCTTCGAGGGTGACGACTTCACCTACCGGGAAATGATTACCGGCCTGCACCAAGGCGTAACCGATCTGAGCCTGTTCCCCGTGCTCTGCGGCTCCAGCATCAGCTGCCTGGGCTCCCTGATGCTGATGGATCACATTATCGAGCTGCTGCCCAACCCTGTAGAGGGCAACTATCACAAGGCTACCACCGCCGACGGCAAGGTAGAGGAATTCGTAGTCTCCCCCGGCGGCGTGCCCGCTGCCTTTGTGTGGAAGACCGTGTCCGACCAGTTCGGCAAGTACTCCTTTGTCAAGGTTCTGTCCGGTGAGATCACCTCCGACACCACCCTGGTCAACTCCCGCACCGGTGAGACCGAAAAGCTGGGCCGCCTGTATACCATGTGCGGCAAGAAGAACACCGAGGTCAAGGTGCTCTCCTGCGGTGACATCGGCGCCATTGGCAAGATGGACAAGGTCAAAACCGGCGACACCCTGTGCGACCCCAGAAAGGTGGTCAGCCTGAAGCAGATCCCCTACCCCGCTCCCTGCTACTCCATGGCCATTGCTCCCAAGACCCGGGGCCAGGAAGAAAAGGTGGGCACTGGCCTGAACCGGCTGAACGAGGAAGATCCCTCCTTCAGCACCTATCAGAATCCCGAAACCAAGCAGCTGATTCTCTCCGGTACCGGCGACCAGCAGCTGGATGTGCTGGTTTCCAAGCTGAAGACCCGGTTTGGCGTGGACGCTGTCCTCAGCCCCGCCAAGGTTGCATACCGGGAGCGCATCAAGAAGAAGGTGGAGGCCCACGGCCGCCACAAGAAGCAGACCGGCGGCTCCGGCCAGTTCGGTGATGTATGGATTCGCTTCGAGCCCCAGGACGAGCAGGATGAAATGGTCTTTGCAGAAGAGGTCTTCGGCGGCTCCGTGCCCCGCAACTTCTATCCCGCCGTTGAGAAGGGCATCCAGGAAGCCGTTCAGAAGGGCCCCCTGGCCGGTTACCCCATGGTGGGCTTGAAGGCTGTGCTGTATGACGGCTCCTACCACCCTGTAGACTCCAACGAAATGGCATTTAAGATGGCCGCCATCCTGGCCTTCAAGGAGGCTATGCCCAATGCCATGCCCACTCTGCTGGAGCCCATCGGCTCCCTGAAGGTCACCATTCCCGACAGCTACATGGGCGACGTCATCGGCGACCTGAACAAGCGCCGGGGCCGTGTCATGGGCATGAACCCCACCAGCGACGGCAACACCGTGGTGGAGGCCGAGGTTCCCATGGCCGAGATGAGCAGCTACGCCATCGACCTGCGGGCCATGACCCAGGCCCGTGGCTCCTTCGAACTGACCTTCGACCGCTACGAAGAAGTGCCCAAGGCCAACCAGGCAAAGATTATTGCCGATGCCAAGGCCGCTGAGGAATAATATGTAGCCTTTTGTCCCCGGAGGATTCCCCTCCGGGGACATTTTTGGCTCCCAATGGATTTGTCATCCACACCCCAGAAGCACCTCCAACCAGGCCGTCATAGCCGATATCGGCTACAAACGCCGCATGATAATAAAAGAAATCTTGCTTGCTATCGGGAATGGGATGTGATATAATTTATATTGAAAACAAATAGCATTCTTTCCCAAATGGCGGTGCTGGCCTGGATTTAGGGGATAGCAGCTGCCAACAGCAGAAAGGAAGGATGATGATTCGTGACAATCCAGCAGTGCTATCAGCAGCTGTGCGGCGATTATGCCGACGTACTCCGGCGACTGCCCAGCGACGCACTTGTAGAGCGCTTTTCCGTAAAATTTTTGGAGGATGACAGCTATCCCAGCCTGGCCCAGGCCATGGCCCAGGGGAACTGCGAGGCTGCCTTTCGGGCCGCCCACACCCTAAAGGGCGTAAGCGCCAACCTGGGTTTTACACAGTTGTGTGCCTCTGCCAGTCAGCTCACCGAGCTGCTGCGGGGCGTCACCGGAGAAATTCCCCTCGATGCGGCAGAGCGGATGAACCAGGTGCGCCAGGATTACCAAATGACTACAGATGCCCTCCGGGCCTTTCAGGCAGAGCGGAGCGAATAAAGGATATCTCCGCGGCTTTACGGGGATGCTGAGAAGAGAGAAGTTGAGGAAGATGCAGAACAAGCGTGTGCTGGTGGTAGAGGACAATGCCCTGAACCGGGAGCTGCTTTGCCATATTCTGTCGCAGAAATACCAGGTGCTGGAGGCAGAGAACGGAGCCCAGGCCCTGGAGATTTTAAGGGCACATCCCGGGGATATCTCGTTAATCTTTTTGGATGTGGTAATGCCGGTGATGGACGGCTATACCTTTTTGGCACATCTGCGCTCCGACAGCAGCCTTTCTTTCATTCCCGTAATCATCACCACCCAGGGCAACAGCGAAGAGGATGAGCTCAACGCCCTGTCCCACGGTGCAACGGACTTTGTTCCCAAGCCCTACCGGCCAAAAATCATCCTGCACCGGGCCGCCAACCTGATTGAGTTGCAGGAGAACGCCGCCATGGTGAACCAGTTTAAGTATGACCGGCTCACCGGACTATATAGCAGAGAATATTTCTATCAAAAGGTAGCCGAGCGGCTGGCTGAGGATCCCGACACCCCATATGCCATCGTCTGCTCCAACATTGAAAACTTCAAGGTGTACAATGACATTTTCGGCACCAAGGCAGGAGACCGGGTGCTGAAAAACATTGCCGAAGCCGGTCGTGCCCTCACCGGAGAGGATGGGCTCTGCGCCCGCTATGGGGCAGACCGATTCCTGTACCTGCAAAAGCAGGAGGCCCTGAGCGGCTATCTCCGGCAGGACAGCTTCCTCAATAAGCTGGTGAATGTGAAGGACATCAGCCTGAAATGGGGCGTATACAAAATCACCGCTCCCTCTGTACCGGTGGAAAAAATGTGCGACCGTGCCTTCCTGGTGGCCGACAGCATCAAGGGCCGCTACAACCAGACGGTGGCCGTGTATGACGATGTACTCCGGGACAAGCTGCTGCGGGAGCAGGCCATCACCGAGTCCATGGAGACCGCCCTGGCAGAGGGGCAGTTTGCCGTATATCTCCAGCCCAAATACTGGCTGAAGGGCTACACCCTGTCCGGGGCCGAGGCCCTGGCCCGGTGGATTCATCCGGAGCTGGGCTTCCTGTCCCCGGCAGAGTTCATACCTCTGTTTGAAAAGAACGGCTTCATCACCCGGCTGGATCGGTTTGTGTGGGAGCAGACCTGTATGCTGCTGCGCCGTTGGCGGCAGGAGGGCTATCCCGCCATTCCCGTATCCGTAAACGTATCCCGGGCGGATGTATACCAGGAGGACTTGCCGGAAACCCTGACAAATCTGGTGGAGCGATATGGCATTGAGCCCCAGCAGTTTCACCTGGAGCTGACGGAAAGTGCCTATACCGAAAATCCCAACCAGATTATCACTATGGTGGATGAGCTCCGCCGCCGGGGCTTTGTAATCGAAATGGACGATTTTGGAAGCGGCTATTCCTCTCTGAACATGCTGAGCCAGGTACATTTCGACATTCTGAAGCTGGACATGAAGTTCATCCAAACCGAGACCGCCAAGCCCGGCGAGATGAGCATTATGCGCTTTGTGGTGAATCTGGCCAAGTGGCTGAACCTGAGCACCGTGGCCGAGGGTGCAGAAACCAAGGCCCAGGTGGAGCGGCTACAGGACGTAGGCTGCGACTACGCCCAGGGCTATTACTTCTCCCGCCCTCTCCCCATCCCCGAATTTGAAGCGCTGCTGAAAAAGGAGCGGATGCTCCCCCACCCCCAGGGGGAAACGCCGGTGGGCGTATAACAGGACTTCCCGGAATATTCAAAAGACGCATTGCTTAAAAGGCAGTGCGTCCTTTCTGTATTCAGCTGTCAGATAGGTCAAAGCCCTGCCGAGGTCAGAACGGATGCAGGTAGACTGCCGGCCAATCTCCCCGGGGCATTGCATACAAAGCCAACCTATAATTTTCGGGTGGATTCCCCTCTCCGGTTTGTCCGGCGGGGAATCCACCCGATTTTTTGTTGATTTATTCTCGCTGGATAGGGATGCCCAGGGCCTGGGCCCGGGCAAGCAGAGGGGCGTTGGGGATTTCTGCCCGGCTGCCCGCCAGAATCACCCGCTGGCAGCGGCGCAGGGTTTCCAGAGCACTGTCATACGTCTGCTGGGGAATTGGGGTGAAGGCCGGGACGGCAAAGACCTGGGCCGCCAGAAGCCGTGCCAGGCGGTAGTCCAAATCGTTGTCATACAGCACGCCGGTGGCGAAGGGGATATTTTCCCGCTGCATACGGCGGTAGACATTGATTCCCTCCCCGGCGCCTGCCAAGACGAAGACCTGCGGGGTGTCCCCTGCGGGTTTTTTTAGCTCAATGCTGCCAAACATGGGGTCAAAGAAGCCGTTTTCAATGTCATAGAGCTGCCGGATTCTTCCCTCGTCAAAAATCTCTCCGGGGGTGCCCCAGCCAAAGAGGGAATCCCCCTTGACGGTGATGATTTTGTCTGCCACCTTTTCCGCCAAGTCGATTTCATGCAGGGACATAATGACGGTGATGTTCTTCTTCCGGGCCATCCGGGTGAGGATGGAGAGCAAATCCAGCTTGTGCCGCACATCCAGGAAGGAGGTGGGCTCGTCCAGAAGAATCAGCTCCGGCTCCTGGCAGATGGCCCGGGCCAGGAGAATCCGCTGGCGTTGGCCGTCGCTGATGGCGGTGAAGTCCCGCTCGCTCAAATCCAGGGCATGGACGGTTTCCATTGCCTCGTCCACTGCCATCTCGTCCTCAGGCCGGAGAACACCCAGTCGGCCGGTATAGGGGTAGCGGCCAGTAGCCACGATATCCCGGCAGGTGGTCAGCTCCACCTTGATGCGCTCTGTCAGAATTACCGCCATGATTTTGGACAGCTCCCGGTAGGAATAGGACGGAATCGGTCTGCCCTCCAGCAGCACCTGGCCGGAAATGGGCGGCAGCTCCCGGGCCACGGTTTTCAGGAAGGTGGATTTTCCCGCCCCATTGGGGCCAATCAGAGCCACAATCTCCCCCTTCTGGATTTTCAGGGAAATGTCCCGGATGACAGGCACGCCATGGTAGCCGATGGAGAGATTGCGGGTTTCAAAATAAGGCTCTGCCATATCCGTCATCGCCTTCCCTTCTTATGCAGCATCATATAAATCACAATGGGAGCACCGAAAATAGAGGTGACGGTGCTGATGTTCAGCTCCGTGGGGGCGAAGGCCGTCCGGGCAATCAAATCGCAGAGCATACAGAATACCCCGCCCCCCAGGAAAGTGGCAGGAATTACCACCAGGGGCTTGGAGGTATTCAGGCACCGCTTGATGAGGAAGGGCACTGCAATACCCACAAAGGAAATCGGCCCTGCAAAGGCCGTCACCGTGGCGGAGAGGACACTGGAGAGCACAATCAGCGCTGTGCGGAACACGCCGATGTTTACGCCCATGCTCTGGGCGTAGGCCTCCCCCAGCTGGTAGGCGCTGATGGGCTTCGCCATGAGGAAGGTCAGCACCGCCGTGATGCCCACCACCACACCGGCCACCCCCACATTGCTCCAATTCATGCCGGAAAAGCTGCCCTTAGACCAATTGTGCAGGTTAATAATGTCGGAGTCCGCTGCGAAGGTCACCACGAAATCCGTTATGGCCGTGCAGATATAGCCAATCATAATTCCCGCCACCAGCAGTGTGGACATTCCCTGGATTCTCCTGGAGAACAACAGAATAAAGCCCACCGACAGCAGCGAGCCCATAAAGGCGGCGCCAATCAGCGCATAGGAGGAGACACTGCCAAAGGCATTGACAAAGTAAATCATGGCAAAGGCCACAACCATTTTGGCGCTGCTGGAAATTCCCAGGACAAAGGGCCCGGCAATGGGATTTTCGAAAAAGGTTTGCAGCAGGAAGCCGGAAAGGGAAAGTGCGCCCCCCAGCAGCGCCGCCATGAGAATCCGGGGGAGCCGAATTTTCCAGATGATGTTCACCTCGGTGGTGGTTCCGGTTTTGGTGAAGATAATCTGAATGATTTTCCTAACGGGAATGGGCACATTGCCCACGTTGATGTTCAGCACCGTGATGGCAAAAAAGGCCCCCAGCAGCAGCACAAACACCAGCACATACCGTGCCCGGCGGCGGGCATTCATCCCCCGGTAGGCCCCGGCGGTGGCCGGGGCCTGGGGGGCAGCTCTATCTACCATGGACTGCTTCATGGATTACGATACCCGGGTGAGGAAGGTCATCTGGCTCTCGTCCCCGCCGGTCAGCGCCAGGTGGATATCCCGAATCATCTCACCGACGATGTCCGTAGCCTGGTAGAAGGTCTTTCCGGTGCACCAGACGTTCCCCTCCCGGACGCCCTTAAAATCGGCAAAAAGCGCATCCTTGGCCAGCAGCTCGTCAATGGTGGAAATGGGTTCGCTGATGGATGCATTGTAAATCAGCACATCCGCATCCGCCGCCGTGGCATAGAAGTTCTCCATGGTAATAGAAATGGAGGTGGCGGATTGGTCGGTCACCAGATCCTCGAAGGCGTAGCGGCCACCGGCCAGAGCAATCATCTTGGGGATATAGTCCGTGGGCTTGCGGATAACCACGGAGCCGTCGGAGTTTACCGCAAAGAAGGCGACTGTTTTACCGGTGCTCTGGAAATTTTCCAACTCCCGAATGACGGCAGCCTGGCTGTCGAAGAAAGCCTCTGCCGCCTCCTCCCGGTCCACCAGCACCGCATAGAGCTTAATCCATTCGGTTCTGCCCAGGGGATGGGGCTCGTAGCTGGAGCGGTCCACCAGGACGGGGATTTCCAGGGCCTCAATCATCTCTTTGACCTTGGGCGTGTGATAAATCATGGTGGATTCAATAGCCAAGTCGCAGTCCTGGCCAATCATCAGCTCGTAGTCCGGCTCGCTGTATTTCCCGGCGAAGAGTATGGTGCCGGCATTCATAGCCTCTACGGCGGCATCAATATACCACCCGGAGGCTCTGGTGCCTGTAAGGCGGATATGATCCACCGCATCCACCGCCGCGAACAAAGACATGGCCGAGGTGGCCGCCAGGTAAATCCGGTCCAGGGGCTGCTGTAAGACGGTGATGCCGTTGTCCAGCCCCTGGGGAACCTGTCCGTCCTCCGGAACCACCAGGAAGTTCCCTCCGTTTTCCACGGAAATCAGGGTATACTCCCCTTCATAGCGATACAGGCGGAAGCCCTGGGCATATTCCAGGGGTGTCTCCGCCACAAAGGTCAGGCCGGGAATTTGGGGGGCTCCCTCTGCCAGAGCAGAGGGAATGCCACCCGCCAGCAGCGCCAGCTGCAAGGCAATGGCCAGCAGCAGGGCTGTGATACGTTTCAGCTTCATATTCATTTCTCCTCCTTGGCAACAGCAGCGTCATAGAGCCTATTGGCCAACTCCTGCTTGCCATATAGAATTCCGTAGAGCTTCATCCAGGCGGCCCGTCCCCTGGCCTCGGGTTCATCGGCGGAACGGTCCAGAATCAGCGGAATATCCAGTACCGCAAAGCGGTCTGTCAGATTGGTCAGCCGGTCACGGTATTCCACCGGGCTCAGTGTTTCTCCGGCAGGAGTCGTCTGCTTCCGCTCCTCCAAGGCCTCCCGGCTCAGGGGAAGGGGCAGATTGCCAATCAGGCCAAGATCCACCTCCGCCTTGATAAGGGTGCGGTAGTCGGGCTTCTGCCAAGTGCCGCCGGGGAGCTTCTGGTGCTCCTCTATCATCAGCATCAGCGCTTCCTCCTGGCAATCCACCGTCAGGACGCTTACGCTGCCCAGGGCACCCAGGGCATCCAGGCTCTGGGCCAGGTCTTCATCCATGAGATAGGTGCTCTTCACCGGAAGGTGCACAATCAGGTAATCCTTTTCCAGCCCGGCAGGGAGCTCCACGCCGGCGGGAACCAGCAGGTACTTCAGCACGTCTCCCCGGTACTGGGCCGCCACATAGTCCGAGGTAATCTGAACCGTTTCGGCAGGCTCATCGGTCTGCTCTGCCTCCACATTCCGGGCCTTGGCTGCCAGGTCTGCCTGGGCCAGCTCCTCGATGGCCTCCTCGGTATCCAGGACGGTATCCCGCCGCAGGTCAACCTCCGCCAGAACAACCCCCCGGTCATACTGGAAGAGCTTGAGATAGCGTGCGCCGGGGGTCTGGATAACCTCCTTGAATTCCAGGCCCAGAATCTCCGGGGCCTGCTTGTCCAGCTTGGAATCCGGGTCGTCGGTTTCCTTCTCCTTGCTCAGGGAGCCACCGCCGCCGGTGGAGGTTGCGGCGCTTTCCGCCTTCTTCAGCTGCACATAGATGGTGTATTCAATCTCATGGGCCGCCGTCATCTTGGCGGTCATACCCAGGATACGGTTGTTGGTGTTCAGCTCCACAGGGATGGTAAAGGAGCCGTCCCCTGCCGGGTAGTACACTCCATTGGAGGCCTTGACATACTTATAGTCCATAGAGGTGCTGCCGCTGGATTTGCTTACAAACCGAATCACCGCATAGGACTTGCCGCCCTTGATGATAACCTTGTCGCAGGCAATGCTCACCCGTCCGCTTCCGCCGGAATAGGTGAACCCATCCTGCTTGTAGGTGCCGTCCTTCAGCTTCGTGGTGCTGTTCACCGCAGAAGTGGTGCCATCCATGCTGGGCTCAGTGGGAGTGGTAGGATCCGTAGGCTCAGTGGGCGTGGTGGGCTCCGTAGGCTCGGTGGGGGTAGTGGGCTCCGTGCCGCCGATTGGCTTCAGGGAGTCGGACAGGAAGGTAACGGTACGGTCATACCACATACCCTTCTTCGCACTATGGGAGGAAATGACAATGGGCACATCCAGTTGGGTAATGGGAAGCGTATAGACGTACTTCCCTTCCCCATCCTTCTGGAAGGGAGCCCAGTTGGCCTTGTCCTGCTCTGCCTGGCTGCCGGAGCCCGGATACAGGTAATCATAGCCGGTGCCATTGAGGGTCAGCTCCGCCAGCATCTGGCCGTTGACCACCTTTAGCTTTGCATCCACAATCTTAAACATTGCCGCTTCGCAGCTGGCGGTGACCTGATAATTGCCGTCCCGGGCTGTTCTTCTCAGGTTGGAAACATCCAGGGTGACTGTGCGGTCATACCATGTGTCGTTTTTCTTGCTATGGGATGCAATGGCAATGGGCTTGGTGGGGTCGTCAATTTCCAGGGTATAGGTATAGAAATCCCGGGTCTCACCATTGATGGTGCAGTTGACAATCTTCGCCGGTGCCCACTGGGACTGCTGGGAAGGAGCCTGGGCCGCAGTGCCGGTGCACAGATAATCATAGCCTGTGCCGCTGAGGGTCAGGGTCACCCGATACTTGCCGCCGCTGGCATCCAGAACGGCCTTGACCACCTTGAACATGGCGGCGCCGGTTTCGGCGGTGGTATTATACACGCCCTCTGCGATTTCTGTGCCGGGTTTGGAGGGCTCCACCGGGATATCCGGGGTATTGGAGGACTTGGGCAGCCGATTGGCCAGAACCAGATAATCCTGGGTGGTCAGCCAACCATTGGAGTCCGTATACCACTTGGACGAATGCCGCGCCACCGGGATGCGGCTGGCCAAGGCACTCTTGGGCAGGGTGACGGTATACACCTTCCAGGTGGCCTCTCCCGGGTAATCTGCAATCTTCGCCGCAGCTGCATTCCGGACGGCCTCGTCATCGGAGACAGCGCCGAAGTACACCATGTCATAGGAGCCGGAGCGGCAGACCCATTTTATAACAATCTTATCCCCGGCAACGGACAGGGTGGAGCCCTTGTCCACAGGGAAGGATTTATTCTGGGTTCGGCTCAGCTCGGCATAGGCGTTGCCGTAGAGGTCATACACGCCATCGGTGTAGTAGCTCAGGTCAAAGGTGCTATCGAAGTTGGGAATGTTCAGGAAATAGTCCTGGACGGTATGCCAGCCGGTTTTCTCGAAGCTGACCACCACCCGGATGGAAAGGCCCTGATTGTCCGCAGGGACATCAAAGGTGAAGGTGGTGCTGCCGTCGGCGTTGACAGTGCCGGTAATATAGTTGCTCTTGTCCTGGTCTTCCCGGGCCCCCAGGTATAGCCGGTCTGCCGGGCCGCTGCCGGAGGCATAGGGACGGCCGGTGACGGTGCAGGTAATTACGTCGCCCTTCCGGGTAGCGGAGGAGTCGGTAACCACAAACATCTGCTCCACTTCACTGCCGCCAGCCAGCATCTTCATTCCGGCAGGGGCAAGGGTGGTGCCGGTATCGTCAGGCACATCCGAAATTCTGGGCAGGCAGTCCGCCAGCACCAGATAGTCCTGCTTTTCCAGCCATCCGTTTGTATCCGCAAACCACAGGGGGGAATGGCGTACAAAGGGAATCCCGGTGCTCAGGCTGCTCTTGGGCAGCGTAATGGTGAACTCCTGATAGTTCAGCATACCCGTGGGCGTGCCGCCGATGGACTGGGCCTCCCGGATTTCCATTGCATCCGTCTGCTGGCCGAAATACAGCTTGTCGGTATCGGTGGCCCGGGTGACCCACTTGATGATGATTTTGTCGCCGGAGACCGTCAGAGTAGAGCCATCGTCAATGGCCAGACCCCGGCTGTCCACCTTGTCCAGATAGGCGTAGGCATTGCCATAGAGGTCATACACACCATCGGTATAATACCCGGCATCAAAGTGTCTGTTGAAATTGGGAATATTCAGGAAGAAATCCTGATTGGTATGCCAGATGCCGGAGGAATACCCCACGACAGCGGGAATGGATGTGCCCTGCTTGTCCGCAGGAACGGAGAAACGGAAAGTGGTGGTGCCGTCACTGTTGCAGGTGCCGGGGACGAAGCTGCTCTTATCCTCGTCCTTCCGGCTGCCAAGATACAGCTTGTCGGCCACATTCCCTGCCTCGGTACCGCCCATTTGGCCGGTGATGGTAACATAGATTCTGTCCCCCAGCAGCATGGCGCTGGATGTCTGGATGACAAAGCTCACCTGGTTCCAGCTGCTGGTGGGAGCCATAATGATTCCGGCATCATCCTTCACCGTGGCGCTGTCGCCGGAATCGGCAGGGATGGAAAGCAGCAAATCCTTGTTGGCGTACCAGGTGCCATCGGTCTTGCGTAGGCAGATGGGATTCTGTCCTCCCCGGTAAGAGGCGGGCAGCGCAAACTCAAACACCCACTTTCCGTCCTTCTGAACGCCCTGGACATAGGGGGACTTCATGCCGTCCTCCTTACTGCCGAAGTAAAGGGCATCAAAAGAGGGATTGCTTGTCTCAAAGTGGATGAGCAGCGTGTCCCCTGCCACCGCCATACCGGTCTTATCGGCGGTAAACATTTTGAATTGTGCGCCGTCCTCTGCCTTGATAACCTTGATATTTGCCTCACTCAGGGTGTCGGGCAGAGCAGGAATGGTGGGAGCTGCCTGAGCGGTTTCCTCCGGGATTTCCGGAATCACCAGCTCCAGGTCGGTGGTATTGTAGGGGTTCTCTGCGGTGAGATCTGCCTTCACCAGGCACACAGAGATGCTGCTCCCCGCCTGCTGGGCGGGCAGGGTGAAATGGTAGCTCTGCTTCTGCCCATCGCCAATGCCCGCAACCACATCAAAGGCACCGCCCTTGTGCAGCTGCTCTTCCAGCTGGGTCTTGGAGCCAAAGTACAGATAGGCATAGGGGAAGCTCCCTGCGCCGTTGGGGCCCACCAGAGCGGTGATGTACAGCTTGTCCTCCACCCGGATGCCGGTGGCGGAAATCACAGGGAAATCCCCCCAGGCATTGGCCGTCCCCTGCTCCACAACCGCCAGGCCGGTAATGTCCCGCTCCGGCACAGAAGCGGCGGGGTAGGAAACAGGTGTGGGAACAGGGACAGCCTTCCCCTCTGGAATC
>ENA-OZAA01000626-OZAA01000626.1-human-gut-metagenome-genome-assembly--contig:-NODE-626-length-16150-cov-6.693259_pt1 | contig 16150 bp, 14 predicted proteins | sample MGYA00244204_ERZ653492 | MGnify/ENA primary metagenome ERZ653492 (study PRJEB26926, sample SAMN06164980) | human gut metagenome | biome: ENVO:00009003; feature: ENVO:2100002; material: ENVO:00002003... | reverse complement strand
CGGCAGCGTCAGATGTGTATAAGAGACAGTGTATGTCCTGCGGCTACAGGATTTGAAGGTGGGGGAATATCGCTTTTATGTTCCTGCTGCCTATGACGAAGATGGCGAGGTCATTCCAGTGGAGTCCCGGGAGCCATTCACCATGCTTTCCGTACAGGGGAGCAACATGGAGGCACTGGCTGAATGGGTGGCCTTTACAAATACCTATGACCGGGACGGAACCATTGCGCTGGAATCGGATTTGGCTGCCAAATCCGGTACGCCCTGGGACATCCCGGAAGACCACGCCCGCACCTACGGCTGCTACAGCCGGGAGATGGTGAACAAGCTGGACGAGATTGCAGAAAAATATCATTTGAAGCTGCTCTCCGGTGATATTCCCTTCAATGAATACGAAAACAGCATCCTGTTTCGCGCCCTTGGTCTGGACAGCTTGGTGCAGGACGCCCCCCATGTTCAAGTGGAATACGGGGACGGCTATTTTCATTTGGAAGGAACCTTCAGTCTGCATATGCGGCTCACCGGGGATTTTGGAGCCTGGCAATGGGAAGAAGGCGGCATCCATTTTCACTATTCCCGAAAGGACTATTTTGACCCCATCACCAGCTCCATGCAGGAATCCCAAAGCTATGCTCAGTGGGACTACACCCGGCAGGACGGGAAAACCGTTCTATTGGTGCTGGGAACAGAGAATGCCCGCATCTATGCAGATTTGCCCGATGCCTTCGTCTCAATCCACATCATCCCTGAGATTTTGGAAAACGGAAAGAAAATTCCCATGACCCGGGAAGCCTTACAGCAGCTGGCAGAGCTATTTGACCTGTCCATCCAGCCAATGCCAGCCACCATGAAAGAAGTGGAACAGTATCAGGCAGAGGCGCTTGCGGAATACAACGCCCGCCGGGAAGCTGCCCGCAGGGAAAGCGAAGCCCAGCGAGAAGCCATGTATACCGCCGGATATGAGGAATTTGTGGCGTATCTCTTAAAAAACTCCCATCGCCCGGAGATGCTGTCCTATCTTCTGTACGATTTGAATGGAGACGGCATTCAGGAATTGATTACCAAGGGTGCAAAAATTCTGTCCATGAAGGATGGCACCTCCTACCGATACTTTGAAACGCAGCCGTCCTCCATGATGTTTGGAGGTACATTTGCCCTGTGTGATGGCAATGTTTTTGAGGTATATGCAGAGCTGAGCGATATTTCCCCCATCTATCAGTACAATTTCTACCGGGCAGAGGCAGAAGGTGCCGCCTTCCTGATAGGACTTTGCCAGGATACGCAAACAGGCCAATGGTACCAAAGCCTGGACGGCGGCACGGAAAACATTCAGCCCATTTCCCAGGAATACGCCAAAAGCATTCTCGATGCCCACCCCCAGCAGGAGCTTTGCTGGCTGCCGCTGGTAAAATTCGGTCAGACCGATGGCTTCCTTTCCGCTTCGGATCCCTATGGGGCATATATTGCGGATATTCTGAACCGGTACGATGATGCAGCAGGCTACAGCTACGCCCTTCTGGACGTAAACGGCGATGGCATTGCGGAGCTGATTACCACACAGCCGGGGTGCTCCTATATGCAAATTTTCACCATTCGGGACGGCACCCGGACGCTGTATGCTTCTGACATTTCCTATCTTTGCCAGGGCAACATTTTGGAGCAATGCGAGGAAAGCGACGATTCCGGCAGGTTTTACGCCTGGTATCGCTGCGGTGCCGATGCACCGGAATTCATAGAAAAAATTGTCCGGGATCCCTATACCCTGTATTGGGGACGCGTCCAAGCCGGTCAGGAAGGGAGAACCGTGCGAACGGAGGAGGCACAGGAAACCATCAATTCCTACCGTCACCAGGCTCTGAACATGAAGCCCTTTTCGGAATATCCCTTTGACTGATGGCCCGTAGAATGGTAAAATGTAAAAATCCCCTGAGTTTTCGTAGGGGCGATGAAAATCGCCCCTACGAAACTCAGAAGGTTTTATAATTCGTCAAAATCAGTTTCGGCATGAAACGGATACACACAAGCGTGATACAGGAAGGAGCTTTATCATGGAAATCAGCGAACTCAGGCTGAAGGACTTGCAGCCCTCACAGCTTTATATTTCGGAGGAAAAACTAAGAGCGGTAGAAAAATGGCTGGATGCCTCGGATTTGTCCAACTTTGAACCGATCCCCATTAAGCTGCTGGATAACAGACCGGTTATAACCGACGGACATACCAGAGCGGTAGCCGCATTGCGGGCAGGCCTGGATACCGTACCGCTGGTTTGGGATGAGGACGAGCTGCCGCTGGATATGTACCGTGCCTGCGTAGCAGCCTGCCGGGAGCAGGAAATCAAGTCGCCGGAGGATTTGCTCCCGAGAATTGTCTCAGAGGATGCCTATCGAGAAAAATGGTACAAATGGTGTGAGGGTATGCAGGCAGAGTTAGCGCAGAATGAAATTGTAATCAAGCCGTATACCAAGCAGAGAATTCCGGACGTACTGGCATTTGAACAGGCACTTCGGGCGGAAGAGAACTTTTGGGGCTGGGAAATCAACGAGGCGTATATCAAAAGGGTTACTGCCAGCTTTGAAGATGCCGGTTTTTCCAATTCGCTTTCCTTTTTGGCCTATCAGAATGACTGCGTGATAGGCCGAATCGATGCTGCCCTGCTCCCATCCCATTTTGATGGGTCAATAAAAGCCTATTTGGACTGGATTTGTGTGCTAAAGAGCTGCCGCCATAAAGGGGCGGCACAAAAGCTCCTTTCTGCATTGCGCAATGCCCTGAAGGAGCGAAATGTGGACACGCTTATTGCGTTAACCGCCAGTAACGACGAAGCCCAGCGGTTCTACAAAGCCGTCCCAGACTCCGAAATGCGGGATATCGGCATTTGGATTGACATCAAATAAGGCAAAACAAAAGAGCTACCTGGCTTCTTCTTGCAGAAATCAGATGGCTCTTTGTTCTTGTGTGACCTTACGGCGTTGGCATTATGTTGCCCCAGGGCAATGTGCGGATGCAGAAGTTAAACATTTTTCGGGGAGTATTCTCACGCTATGCCAATGCTTGTCTTCTTTTCCAAATACTTTTCTATCAATTTCGGCTGTATCAACGGATATGTCCAGCTCTCGGGCAATGTATCCATAAGCACAACCTTTTCCATTTCGCTATGCAATTCTTTCGCAAATTCAGATATCTCTGCAAAACAAAGCAGCCCAAAAGTCTCCTCGCCGGTATCATTCACTCTGTTTTTGCCTTTTACTGAGTAAACACAGATTGGCGTTATCTCAAATTCTACCGCCCCTGTTTCTTCCTGCAATTCTCTTTTAGCCGTTTTAAGAATGTCCTCTCCAGCTTCTCTATGCCCTCCCGGCGCTTCATACGTATCTCTTTCTTTGTGCTTGCAGAAAACCCACTTGCCATTACTCCGTGAAATAATTACTGCAAACTTTAATAGGGCATCCTCAACTGTATCATAAAATTTTACTTCGAGATTCTCCATTACCACACCTCCAACTCATTACTCTCCCCACAAACAGAGCCGTTTGATAAGGCAAATGCCGAAAGCCCGCAAAATATGGGCCTTCGGCATTTTAATCCGTTATTCCCACTCCACCGTTGCGGGGGGTTTCGAGGTGATATCATATACCACCCGGTTGATGTGCTTTACTTCGTTGGTAATGCGGTTAGAGACCTTGGCCAGCATGTCATAGGGGATTCTTGCCCAGTCGGCGGTCATGAAGTCGTCGGTGGTGACGGCGCGGATGGCCAGCAGGTGGTCATAGGTTCGGTGGTCGCCCATGACGCCTACGGTGCTGACACCGGGCAGGACGCAGAAGAACTGGGCCATCTGGCTTTCGTAGCCGTTCTTTGCCATTTCATCCCGGAGCACCCAGTCGGCCTCCTGGAGAATTTTTACCTTCTCGGCGGTGATTTCGCCGATGATGCGCCCACCCAGGCCGGGGCCGGGGAAGGGCTGCCGCCACACCTGCTCCTTGGGGATGCCCAGCTTCTCGCCCACCCGGCGCACCTCGTCCTTGAACAGGTCCTTCAGCGGCTCGATGGTGCCCAGGAACTTCACGTCCTGGGGCTGCTTGACCATATTGTGGTGGGTCTTAATCTTATCCGCCTCGCCCTTGCCGGACTCAATGCGGTCAGGGTAGATGGTACCCTGGGCAAAGAAGCTGTCCTCGCTGCCCTGGCGGCGGATTTCGCCCCAGAAAGCCTTATAGAACTCGGTGCCGATAATCTTCCGCTTCTCCTCTGGGTCGGTTACGCCCTTGAGGCAGGCAAGGAAATGCTCCTGACAGTTCAGCCGGACAAAATTCATATCAAAGAGCTTGGTAAAAGTCTCCTCTACGAAGTCGCCCTCGTCCTTACGCATCAGGCCCTGATCCACAAACACGCAGGTCAGCTGGTCACCCACGGCACGGGAGATAAGACCCGCTGCCACAGAGGAATCCACGCCGCCGGACAGGCCCAGAATCACCTTCTTGTCGCCAATCTCCTCCCGCAGCGCCTTTACGGTATCCTCAATGAAGGAATCCATCCGCCATTGACCCTGGCAGCGGCACACTTCATACAGGAAGTTCCGCAGCATCTGCTTGCCAAACTGGCTATGGGTCACCTCGGGGTGGAACTGGACGGCGTACAGCTTCTTTTCTGCATTTTCCATGGCAGCCACCGGGCACACATCGGTGTGGGCCGTGACCCGGAAGCCCTGGGGCAGCCGGTCAATGCGGTCGGTATGGCTCATCCACACCACGCTCTGGGCCGGAACGTCCTTCATCAGCAGAGAATCAGGCGCATCCAGCTCCAGTTGAATCTTGCCGTATTCGCTGGTTTCAGCGGTGATGACGCTGCCGCCGCCCATCCAGGCGGTGAGCTGTGCGCCATAGCAGATGCCCAGCACCGGGATGCCCAGGGTGAGCACCTTGGGGTCATAGTGGGGGGAAGTCATATCATAGACGCTGTTGGGGCCACCGGTGAAGATGATGCCGCAATAGCCCTCTGCCACAATCTCCTCGGGTGTAATGCCATTGTAGGGCTTAATTTCAGCGTACACATTCAGGTCACGAACCCGGCGGGCAATCAGCTGGTTATACTGGCCGCCGAAGTCCAAAACGAGGATTTTTTCCATAGGCTTTCCTTTCTTTTTCAGCAATTACACAGAGCAGGAACGGGAATGGACTGCATTCCCGTTCCAATGGTTACAGGTTGATTTCTGCGGTTTCGGTGCTGGCACCGGACAGATAGGGCTTGACCTCAGCAAGATAGTTTTCCACCTGCTGGGGGCAGCGCCCGATATAGTCCATGGGGTTCAGCAGCCGCTCCATTTCTTCCAGAGTCATGCCGAATTCCGGTGCCTCAGACAGCCGCACCAGCAAATCGCAGTCCTCGCCGTTCTTCATTTTGGCGGTGGCCTCCATGGAGCATTTGCGAATGACCTCATGGAGCTCCTGGCGATTGCCGCCCCGCTTGACCGCCTCCATCATCAGGTTTTCGGTGGTCATAAAGGGCAGGTATTCCCGCACGGTGCGCTCCACAATCTTTTCATTGACGTGGAGACCGTCGGTGACGTTCTGCGCCAGACGCAGCACGGCATCGGCACACAGGAAGCCCTCCGGCAGACTGATCCGGCGGTTGGCGGAGTCGTCCAGGGTGCGCTCCAGCCACTGGGTTGCAGCGGTCATGGGGGCGTTCAGGGCATCCGCCATCAGATAGCGGGACAGGGAGCAAATCCGCTCGCAGCGCATGGGATTGCGCTTATAGGCCATGGCAGAGGAGCCAATCTGGTTCTTTTCAAAGGGCTCTTCCACCTGACGGTCGTGCTGGAGCAGGCGAATGTCATTGGCCATGCGGTAGCAGCTCTGACCGATGGAGGACAGCACGTTCAGAATGCGGCTGTCCAGCTTCCGGGGGTAGGTCTGACCGCACACGCTGAAGCAGCGCTCAAAGCCGAAATCCCGACTGATGAGCCGATTCATTTCGTCAATCTTGCCTTCGTCCCCGTTGTACAGGTCCATGAAGCTGGCTTCGGTACCGGTGGTGCCCCGGCAGCCCAGGAACTTCATGCTGCCGATGACGAAGTCCAGCTCTTCCAAATCGCTCATCAGGTCCTGCATCCACAGGGTTGCCCGCTTGCCGATGGTCACCAGCTGGGCGGGCTGATAGTGGGTATAGCCCAGGGTGGGGGTTGCCTTATACTTGTCTGCAAAGGCCGCCAGGTTGGAAACCACCTTCAGCAGCTCTGCACGCAGGTAGCGCAGACCGTCCCGGTAGATAACCACGTCTGCATTGTCGGTGACGTAGCAGCTGGTGGCACCCAGGTGGATGATGCCGGCAGCCTTGGGGGCCACCAGACCATAGGCATACACATGGGCCATCACATCGTGGCGCACTTCCTTTTCCCGGGCAGCCGCCACGGCAAAGTCAATATTGTCCAGCTGGGCTTCCAGCTCGTCCACCTGCTCCTGGCTCACAGGCAGCCCCAGGGTATGCTCTGCCTTGGCAAGAGACACCCACAGCTTGCGCCAGGTTCGGATTCTTGTCTCGGCAGAGAACAGATTCAGCATATACTGGGAAGCATAGCGGGAGGACAGGGGGGATTCATAACGGTCAGTCATATGATTCTCCTATGTTCAATAAAGAATACCCTTTGGATTTAGCGCAGGATGATGCTGTCCCGCTCGGGACCCACGGAGACGTAGCCAATGTGGCAGCCGATGTTCCGCTCCACATATTCCACATAGTCCCGGGCCTCCTGGGGCAGATCCTCCCAGCGGCGGACACCGGAGATGTCGCACTTCCAGCCGGGCAGGTATTCCATCACGGGCTTGGCCTGGTCCAGTACGCAGGGGAAGGGGAATTCGTCGGTAATCTTGCCGTCCAGCTCATAGTGGGCGCAGACAGGAATCTTGTCCATATAGCTCAGCACATCCAGCTTGGTCAGGGCAATGTTGGTGGCGCCCTGGCAGCTGACGCCGTAGCGGGTTGCCACAATATCAATGGGGCCTACCCGGCGAGGACGGCCGGTTTTTGCGCCGTATTCGAAGCCGGCCTTACGCAGCTGCTCGCCCTCGTCGCCGAAGAGCTCACAGGTGAAGGGGCCTTCGCCCACGCAGCTGGAATAGGCCTTCACCACGCCCACAACCTGGTCAATCTTCACATTGGGCATACCGCAGCCCACAGGGGCATAGGCGGCAATGGGGTTGGAGGAGGTGGTGTAGGGGTGGATGCCGTAGTCCAAATCCCGCAGGGAGCCCAGCTGGGCCTCAAAGAGGATGCTCTTCCCCTGGGCCTGGGCACCGCGCAGGAATGCGCCGGTGTCGCAGATGAAGGGCTTGATTTTCTCGCAGTAGTCGTTCAGCCACTGCTCCAAATCCTCCATGGTGACGGGCTCTGCGCCGTACACCTTGGTCAGGGTCAGGTTTTTCCACTCCAGCAGGTCTGCCAGGTGGCTTTTCAGGTATTCAGGGTACAGCAGCTCGCCCACAAGGGCAGTTTTCTTGGCAAACTTGTCCGCATAGAAGGGGGCAATGCCCTGCTTGGTGGAGCCGAACTTCTTGTCGGCCAGCCGGGCCTCTTCCAGGCCGTCCAGCTCCCGGTGCCAGGGCATCAGCAGAGAGGCCCGGTCACTGATTTTTAGATTCTCCGGGGTGATTTCCACACCCTGGGACTGCACCTGCTGGATTTCCTTCCACAGGTTTTCCGGGTCCAGCGCCACGCCGTTGCCCAGAATATTCACCACGCCCGGACGGAAAATGCCGGAGGGCAGCAGATGCAGGGCAAACTTGCCATACTCGTTGATGACGGTGTGGCCGGCGTTGCCGCCGCCCTGATAGCGAACGACTACGTCATAGTCCTGGGTCAGCAGGTCCACCATGCGGCCCTTGCCTTCGTCGCCCCAGTTAATTCCCACGATTGCACAATTTCCCATTTTATTCACCTTTTATTTCAAAGTTTCTTCCATGCGCTTCATAATTTCGGCGTAGGCTTCCTCTACGCCGCCCATGTCCCGGCGGAAGCGGTCCTTGTCCAGCTTCTCGTGGGTCTTCACGTCCCAAAGTCTGCTGGTGTCGGGGCTGATTTCGTCGGCCAGGACAATGGTGCCGTCGGACAGGCGGCCAAACTCCAGCTTGAAGTCAACCAGGGTTACACCGGCGGAGAGCCAGAAGGCCTTGAGCACCTGGTTAATCTGAAAGGCGTACTTCTCGATGGTTTCAATTTCCTCGGCGGTGGCCAGCTTCAGTGCCAGAGCGTGATAGTGGTTCAGCAGGGGGTCGCCCAGCTCGTCGTTTTTGTAGGAGAACTCGATGGTGGGCTGGTCGAACACGATGCCCTCTTCCACGCCATAGTGCTTGGCGAAGGAACCGGCGGAGATATTGCGGATGATTACTTCCAGAGGAACGATGGAAACCTTCTTTACGATGGTTTCCCGCTCATTGATTTCTTCGATAAAGTGGGTGGGTACGCCCTGCTTTTCCAGGTAGGCCATCAGCCGGTTGGACATCTGGTTGTTGATAACGCCCTTGCCCTTGATGGTGCCCTTTTTCAGGCCGTTGAAGGCGGTGGCGTCGTCCTTGTACTCGACGATCAGCTTTTCGGGATCGTCGGTGGCGAAGACCTTCTTGGCCTTGCCCTCATACAGCTGGTGCAGCTTTTCCATTGTAAAATCCTCCTGTTGTTTTTCCGCCGGGAAATATTAAATTCTTGACAAATTTTCGGGAAAACCCTTCTCAAAGCACAGTTTTCCCCAAGATGAAATTTTACATCAGGACGCCCCTTTTGTCAACGGCTGGGCCTGAATTCTATTATTGGTACAAAAATCCAATCGGAATAAAAGGTTCCATGTGCAATCATCCCAAGGCATTTTTCCCGGCCCGGCGGGCCGGATTATATGCATAGAGTGATTTTTTGAAAAAGAGCAAGAATATACTGGCTTTTTTTACCCAAGTATGCTATAGTGATATTGCCTGAAAAGAGCACCTGAATGATGCAGGTATTTCGGCACTTTTTTATTTCTCCGCTGCCGGTTTTCTTCTTGCCGGGGCGGGGCTTTGCAAGACTACAGATGCACGAGGTAATGTCATGGATAACCAAAAACGCCACTGTGTTGGGGTGATGATCGGCGGTGTGCATTCCTATTTTACACGGGAAATGATCCGGGGCATGGTGGCCCAGGCCAGGGAAGAGGAGCTAAGTGCCTTCTTCTTCCTGCGCATCCATACCAAGCCCTTCTTCCAGAGCATTCTGGGGGATTTCAGCAGCAACATTTATGACTACCAGTTCAACACCATTCACGACTATTGCAGCATCAGCGGGGCAGACGGCTTCATTATCGGCTACGGCACCATCGGCTTCCACCTGAACAAGGATGATTCGGATGCCTTTGCCCGGCGCTTCAACAGCCGCCCCCTGGTAATTGTCTCCGAGAAGGTGGACTTGCCCAACTGCCACAACATCATTGCCGACAACTATCAGGGCATGTACGACATGATTACCCACCTGATTGAGGTTCACGGCTGCAAGAAGATTCTGTTCATGCGGGGCCCCAAGCGGAATGTGGACGCTGTGGAGCGGCTCCAGGGCTACCTGGATGCCATGCGGGACCACGGCCTGACGGTGGCCAATTTTATGATTGGCGAGGGCGATTTTTCCAGCTATGTGGACAGTGAGGTGGAGCGGCTGCTGGATGCCAATCCGGATGCCCAGGCCTTTGCCTTTGCCAATGATGAGATGGCCTCCTCCTGCTACCGGGTGTGCGAGAAGCGGGGCATCCGCATTGGCGTGGATTTGAAGGTGACGGGCTTCGACGGCGGCGAGTTCACCGAGAAAATGATTCCCCCCCTGACCTCGGTATTTCAGGATGCCTATGGCATCGGCTGCCGGGCGGTGGAGGATATGGCGAAAATTTTCCAAGGGGAGCCGGTGCCCAACCAGCGCTTCCCGGTGCGGGTGGTGGCCCGGGAGTCCTGCGGCTGCACTCCCCGGCGGGACCATATACCCCTGCCCCAGGAGGCTGCCCTGGAATTGCAGCGGGTTCGCCAGGAGGCGGCCCAGCGGGAGCAGGAGATTATGGAATACCAGGGGAAATCCTGGTTCATTCCCATGCTGGCCCGGGATTTGAACGACTGCGTCCAGTCCGAGACGGAATACTGCTACCAGATGATGGAAAAGCTGCGGCTGCTGAAGGCCGGAACCTCCTATCTGTTCCTGCTGGACCACTCCATCAGCTACGACGGTGTGGGGGAGTGGACCTGCCCGGACAACCTGTATCTAGCCGCCTACTACCGGGACGGCAAGAGCTTTGCCTATCAGACCTATGACCGCCCCCATGTCACGCAGAAGCGGGGGATTGCCCAGCTCACCGACGACGGAACGGCCCACCAGTTTATGTGCTTCCTTCTGTTCTCCGGCGACCGGCAGTACGGTCTGCTGGCCTGTGAGGTGCCCACCGACGAGCTGGGGCTGTACTATGTCCTGAGCCTACAGTTGGGCATGTCCCTGCAATATCTGGAAATCAGCAAGCTGCAGGAGATGCACCGCTATCGGATGAGTCAGGACTTGGAGGCTGCCCGGGCCCGGAACCGGGAGCTGGATTTGATTTCCGGCTACGACCAGCTCAGCGGGCTGCTGAACCTGCGGGGGCTGACGGAAAGCGTCCGGCTGCTATGCCGGGAGGGGATGGAGCAGAGCGCCTATCTGCTGTACTGCGATTTGGACCATCTAAAGCAAATCAACGATTATTTCGGCCACCTGGAGGGCAACTATGCCATTGTTGCCTGTTCCTCAATCCTGCGGGAGTGCGTCCGGGGAGCCGATAAGCTGGCCCGGGTGGGGGGCGACGAGTTTGTGTGCCTGGTGCTGTCCGGCAACCCCAAGTTCCCCGACCTGTTCCAGGCCCGGCTCAGTGCCGCCTGCGAGCGGGTAAACCAAACCTCCGGCAAGCCCTACTATATTGGCCTGTCCGTGGGCGTCCAGCCCTTTACCCTCAGCAGCTATGAGGATTTCCAGCGGGCTGTGGCAGAGGCGGACAAAAAGCTCTACATCTCCAAGCGGGATCGCCGCTCCGACGTGCGGCGGGAGACGGAATAAGCCCATAAAAACAATTTGGCGGTGCCTTCCTTTGAGAGGGCACCGCCAATTTTGACTTTTGGGAGGTATGGGGCAAGCTGCCGGTGGGGATGCAGCTCAGGCCATGTGGTCTGCGGCGGAGAAGCTATGGGGCAGCAGCTGCGCCAGGGTGACGGCTTCGTAGCTGCCCTCCGCTCCTACCAGATACACAGGGAAATCATCCTGGCAGAATTCCCGCAGCACCTGACGGCACACGCCGCAGGGGGGGAAGGCCCCGGTAATGATGCCACCCTTGCCGCCGCATACGGACAGGGCGGCAAAGTCCCGATGCCCGTCATACACGGCCTTAAAAATGGCTGTCCGCTCTGCGCAGACGGTGGGGCTGAAGGAGGCATTTTCAATGTTGCAGCCCTGATACACCGTGCCGTCCTTGCATAGCAGCGCCGCCCCCACCTGATAGCCGGAGTAGGGGGCATAGGCATGGCCCATGGCTTCCACTGCCAGGGCGTTGAGTTCTTCCGGTTTCATAGGCATTCTCCTTGGCTTACAGAATTTCCCGGGCAAAGCTCTTGCCGGGGGTCTCATAGGGGACATTCAGCAGCTCCGTCACCGTGGCGGCAATGTCCGCAAAGCTTTTGCGGGTGCCCAGATTCACGGGCTTTACCTGCTTGCCCAGCACCACCAGGGGCACATATTCCCGGGTGTGGTCGGTGGTGGCCGTATAGGCGGGGTCACAGCCGTGGTCGGCGGTAATCATCACCAAATCCTGGTTCCCCAGCTTGGGCAGGAACTGCCCCAGCCAGGTGTCGAATTCCGTCAGGGCATTGGCGTAGCCGTCCACGTCCCGGCGATGGCCGTACTGCATGTCAAAGTCCACCAGATTCACAAAGCACAGACCGTGGAAATCCCGGGCGGCGTAGTCGTCGGTGTGGGCCATGCCGTCGGCATTGGACTTGTTGAAAACATGCTCCGTGGTTCCCTGCCCGGCGAAAATATCATGGATTTTGCCCACTGCCAGAGTGTCCAGTCCGGCTGCCTTGATGGCATCCAGCATGGTCTGGGCCGGGGGCTCCAGGGAGAAGTCGTGGCGGTTGGCGGTGCGGCGGAAGTCGCTGGGGGTTTCCCCTACATAGGGACGGGCAATGACCCGCCCAACGCCGTGCTTGCCCCGGAGAATGGCCCTTGCCTTCCGGCAGGCATCGTACAGCTCCTCCAGGGGAATCCAGTTTTCGTTGGCGGCCACCTGGAACACCGAGTCGGCAGAGGTATAGACAATCCACTTGCCGGTTTTCTTCTGCTCCTCGCCGTAGTCCCGAATCACATCGGTGCCGGAATAGGGCAGGTTGCACAGCACCCCTCGGCCGGTCTGCTTTTCAAATTCCTCCAGCACCTCCCGGGGGAAGCCCTGAGGGTAGGTGGGCAGGGGACTGGGGGACACGATGCCCGCAATTTCCCAATGCCCGATGGTGGTATCCTTGCCCATGGAGGCCTCTTGCAGCCGTGCCAGCGCGGCGGTGGGGTGGTCGGTTTTGGGAAGATAGTCGATGCCGTCCAGATTGCCAAGCCCCGCTTCTATCAGATGGGGCATGGAGAACTTGGGGGAGGCGGCGCAGGAGCGCAGGGTATTTACCCCAATATCCCCAAAGGCCTGGCTGTCCGGTGCGGCACCCACGCCGCAGGAGTCCAGCACAATCAAGAAAATTCGCTTCATCATGTTACCGGTTCTCCATGGCAACTGCCACATCCAGCGCCACCTTCATCATGGTGGTGAAGGCGGTCTGCCGCTCTTCGGGGGTGGTTTCCTCACCGGTGACCAGGGAGTCGGAAATGGTGCAGATGGCCAGGGCCCGCTTGCCGTACCGGGCGGCGTTCATATACAGGGCGGCGGCTTCCATTTCCAGGGCCAGCACACCCATTTTTTTCAGACCGTACACGCTGTCCAGTCCGGCGGGAACCCCCTCGTGGTCGCCGTAGAACACATCAGAGGAATTGAGGTTGCCCACATGGTAGCGGGCACCGTTGGCCTCGGCGGCACTGACTGCCTCTTTCAGCAGCTCCCAGGAGGCGATGGGGGCGAAGGTGCCGGGCAGATGGAACTGGTCGGCAAAATTGGAATCGGTGCAGGCGCCCTGGCCGATAACCAGGTCATACAGCTTTACGTTCTCCTGGATGGAACCGGCGGAGCCTACCCGGATGATGTTCTCCACGCCGTAGCCGTTATACAGCTCGTGGGAGTAGATGCCGATGGCGGGCATACCCATGCCGGAGGCCATCACGGAGACCTTCACCCCCTTGTAGTAGCCGGTGTGACCCTGAACGCCCCGGACGTTGTTCACCAGCACCGGGTTTTCCAGGAAGGTTTCTGCAATGAATTTGGCCCGCAGGGGGTCGCCGGGCATCAGAACGGTTTTGCCGAAGTCGCCGGGCTTGGCGGCAATGTGGGGGGTGGGAGTAGTGAACATACGATTTTCTCCTTTCAGTTTTGTTCCATGGCCTTTGCCAGCTTGACAATGCGGGAGGTGCCCAGGCGGGAAGCGCCCAGGGCGATGAACCTTTCCGCATCCTCCAGGGAGGAAATGCCGCCGGCAGCCTTGATTTTTACATGGGGGGCAACGTGCTTGGCAAACAGCTCCACATCGTGGAAGGTGGCACCGGCGGTGCTGAAGCCGGTGGAGGTCTTGATATACTCTGCCCCGGAATCGGAGACGGCCTTGCACATGGCAATCTTTTCATCGTCGGTGAGCAGACAGGTTTCGATGATGACCTTTAGCAGCTTGCCGTGGCAGGCCTTTTTGATGGCGGCAATTTCGTCCCGCACCTGGTCATACAGGCCGTCCTTGACCCAGCCCAGATTGACCACCATATCCACTTCGTCGGCGCCGTTTTCCACCGCATCGGAGGCCATGAAGCACTTGGCGGCGGTGGTATCGTAGCCATTGGGGAAGCCGATGACGGTGCAAATAGCCAGCTTATCCCCCACATACTCCTTGGCCTGCTTCACATAGGAGGCGGGGATGCAGACGGAGGCGGTGTGATACTTCATGCCGTCGTCGCAGATGGCCTTGATTTGCTCCCAGGTGGCAGTCTGTGCCAGCAGGGTATGGTCGCATTTGGAAAGAATTTCTTCAATATTCATGGTATTGTCTCCTTTATTCTGATTTTGCAGGGGCGTCTGTGAACCGCTCTACCCGCATTTTCAGCTGATATTTGTTCCGCAGTGCGGCAATTTGCCCCATCATTGGGGTTTTGTGGTGCAGGTTCAGGGCGTGCTGGTCCGTCCAGCGGTCGATGAGCAGCACGGTTTCCGGGTCATCCATAGGGAAGAAATAGTCGTAGCGCACATTCCCGGGCTCCTGGCGCACCTGCTCTGCCAGGCCGGAGGAGACCATCTCCTCTGCAAACCGCCGGGCGCTGCCGTTTTTGCCGGTGTAATAGATATGCACAGTCAGACTCATTTGGAACCCCCGTGGAGCTTGATGACCTTGTGCTCCCGGATGCCCCGGACGTAGCACTTGTGGCACATGGCGATATAGCTGTCGTTGCCCCCCAGCACCACCTGGGCACCCTGGGTGATGATGTGGCCGGTGCTGTCGATACGGGCATTGACGGTGGCCTTGGCCCCGCAGTCGCAAATGGTTTTGATTTCCTGGATGGTATCTGCCACCTCCATCAGCCGCAGACTGCCGGGGAACAGCTTGGTCTGGAAATCCGTCCGCAGACCGAAGCACATCACAGGGATATTGTATTCATCCACAATGCTGCGCAGCTGGTCAATTTGCGCCGGGGTGAGGAACTGGCATTCATCTACAATAATCACATTGCATTTACCCAGCTGCTTCTCCTGGAATAGCGCCATCAGGTCTGTCTGCGGGGGGACAATCTCCACCTCTGCTTCCAGCCCGATGCGGCTTCGCAGGATGTGCAGCCCATCCCGGGTGTCGGCGCTGGGCTTTAGGAGCCACACGGATAAGTCATTTTCTTCATAATTGTATTTGGTAATCAGTGCCTGGGCGGTTTTGCTGGAACCCATGGCACCATACTTGAAATAGAGCTTTGCCAACGGTAAATCCCTCCTATCAAAAAACATTATACAAAATTTGGCATTCGATTGCAACCATTTTCCTTGCAAATCCCACATACAGGGTGAGGGGGACACATTGAAAAAGCATCCCCAATGCAATATAATAACCATAAGGAGGAATGGATATGAATTACAAGAAAATGATTGCCGCCCTGGCGGCGGCTGCCCTGCTGCTGGGGCTCCTGGCCGGGTGCGGGAGCAAGAATATGGCTGAGGAAGCGGATATGGCCGGAGGCTCCGGGTATTATGACCAGGGGGTTTCCTATGAATTTGCGGCTCAGGCCCCTGCCGTCATGAACGATGTCAGAGCCTCGGAAAAATCCGCCGCAGATACCACGGCCATCCCCTTGCCGGAAAATCGCAAATGGGTTATCACCATGAACCTCTCCGTGGAGACGGAGAACCTGGACCAGGCGTTGGAGCAGCTGAGTGCAAAAATTCAGGAAACCGGCGGCTATGTGGAGAGCCAGAACATCACTGGCCGCTCCTCCGGCAGCAACCGCAATCGCTATGCCTATCTCACCGTCCGGGTGCCTGCCCAGAAGCTGGACGGCTTTATCGAGAATGTGTCCGGCGTAACCAATGTGGTGTCCAGCAGCCGCTATGTGGAGGATATCACCCTGAGCTACACCGACACCGAGGGCAGAGTCAAGGCACTGAAAACCGAGGAAGCCCGGCTGCTGGAGCTGATGGAGCAGGCCCAGAATATGTCCGACCTGCTGGAAATCGAAGCCCGGCTTACCGAGGTGCGCTACCAGCTGGAAAATTATACCTCCACCCTGCGCCTGTATGACAACCAGGTGGACTACGCTACAGTGGAGCTTCGTGTGACGGAGGTGGAAAAATACACCCCCGCAGAGGAGCTTGGCTTCTGGGCCAAAATCACCCAGGGCCTCAGCCAGAGCATTGTGGATTTGGGCCGGGCCATTGTGGATTTCGTCTCCTGGCTGATTATTGACCTGCCCTATCTGGCGGTCATCGCTCTGCTGGCCTGGCTGGCCGTGGGCC
>ENA-OZAA01000609-OZAA01000609.1-human-gut-metagenome-genome-assembly--contig:-NODE-609-length-16469-cov-7.050993_pt1 | contig 16469 bp, 17 predicted proteins | sample MGYA00244204_ERZ653492 | MGnify/ENA primary metagenome ERZ653492 (study PRJEB26926, sample SAMN06164980) | human gut metagenome | biome: ENVO:00009003; feature: ENVO:2100002; material: ENVO:00002003... | reverse complement strand
AGTGTAGTCTCGAATTTTTGTTATTTCGAGTGTCTACTCTATGGGGAGCATATCAAATTTCCGGGCAGCACATCTTTTATATAATCCTGTACGGTACGGTAAACTTCCTCAAAAGACGGCTTTGTTACATCTCCTGTGAACCGGAACTTTTCGTAGGAATGCTTCAATTCCTCCTGCCTGTACAGGAAGCCGCTGAATGTATCCAGCATTCTGCTGCTGTTTTCCAGTGTCCGGAAGATTTCTTCCCTGTCAAATGGGAATACCTTTGAAATATAATATAAATCCACCACATCTTTGATTCTGCGGAACACCCTGTCCGTAGAGATTGCGGACAGCTTATCCGCAATCATTTGAGAGGGAGAAACCCCGCAGAAGTGAATACCCGCCACCTCATAAATCCTGGTTGGGGAAATTGGCCTGTTTACGTCCATATCCATGGTAAACAGCACTTCTTCTGTGTCCTTATCGGTCAACTCGAATCCGGCGGAGCGGCCTTTGCCGTACATCCGATAGAGCCTGACCTTCAAATTCAGACCGCTTTCCTGAATTGCTTTTTCCAGGGATGCCACCATCTGTTGCTCTGTAGGCGGCGTTGCAGAAAACCAGTTTGCATCAATATCCACCGTATGCCGGGTTTCATCCGGGTATCCCGCTTCCAGCAGGCAGGCCTTCAAAACCATAGAGCCCTTAAAATTGACCGGAATACCACTGTCGTAAACGGCCTTCATAACCGCATACATGAGTTTTTCTTCTGCTGTCAGGTTCACAGAATCTCCCCCTCTCAATTTTCGTAATATGCAATGGCATCCTGCGCCAATCGGTCGAACCGCTTTTGATATTCGGGGGGGACAAAGATGCCCGCAAAGCTGTCTCCGTGGGCATAATAGTACCTGCTGACAGCCTCGGTAATGCCCTGCATATCCAGAATTGACTCGTTGGCCAGCGCATCCAGCAGCGTCCGGTTGAAGCTCGTAAAGGACAGGCCGTTCTTGCTCCGGACATCAATGGGGTTGATTTGATTCCCCAGGACGGCAACACCGTTAAACCTTGTTACGCTGTCCGCACCGTATACCCAAATCAGGTATTCCTCATTCCGTCCGCCAAAGCTGCCCTGACACATAAGCGCCTCATCCAGCGCAAATACAACCGGCTGGCCGATACGCTCACGGATAGCCCGGAGCCAGGAAACGGCCCCTATATAATCCCGCCGCTTAGGCAAATCGTGCTTCTGCGGGTCATATTGGGGCAGCACTCTGGTTTTTCTGTTTATCAAATCCTCTAAAATCCGGTGCTCCAGCAGATTGACCATATATTCCGGCGGCTTGCGCACACCGGTTTCCCAATTTTGGACGGTACGGAACGGAATTTTGTACCGTGCGGCAAATTCACTCTGAGTATCCCCCAGCCGCATCCGCATTTCCCGAATATTCATACAAATCACCCCGCTTCTATAATACACCCATTGGGTGCTATTATCAAGAATTTTTTGTAAAATACTACTGCCGCCGGTTGTGAGGGGCGGACTGCAAAGGTTTGGCGGGAAGCCCCGAATAGGGCCCCCCGCCAGGTGTCAGACTGTAGCGCCCCCAAGGGTGCTACAGTTTTTGCTTGCTCAGGCTTCCGATGCGCTCCTCGGCCCAGGAGTATTGCTGCATATATTCCCCCTGGTAGGCCCGGACGGCGTAGGGGACGTTGTTCAGGTAGTCATAGTAGTCGCATTCCAGCAGCTCCGGGTGGATGTTGTAGCCGCTGCGGGTGCGGACGAAGACCCGGGACTCCCCGATGCGCTCCAGGGTCTGGCTCAAGTCCATTACCAGATGGCGCAGGTAGTCCTTTTGCTGCTTGTCGCCGGTTTCATCCTCCCACAGCCGGGCGCAGATTTCCCCGGAGGTAACCCGGGCACCGTTGCGGTCCACCAGGAAGGCGAACAGCTCCTTTGTCTTGCTCCGCTTGAAATCCAGGGGCTTGCCCCGGTAGAATACCTCGAAATTGCCGAAGCAGTGCACCACCAGCGCCTTGCCGCTCTGGGGCCGGGGCATGGGGTAGCGCAGATTTTCCATCTCCACCCGGATGGCCTCCCGGCTGGCGGGCTTGCTGAGGTAGCCGCTGGCATGGAGGGCATAGGCGGAAACGGCATAGTCCAGATGCCCGGTGACAAAAATCAGATTGGTCTTGGGGTTGTGCTCCTTCAGCCGCTTACCCAGCTCGATGCCGTTCATGCTCCCCAGCTCAATATCCAGGAAGGCCACGTCGCAGGTATTCTGCTCCGCCCATGCCAGGGCGGCGGCGGGGTCGGTAAAGTCCACCACCCGGGCCTGGGGCACTACGGCCTGAATGTTCTGGCTCAGCAGGTGCAGGGCGTTGGGCTCATCATCTATGGCCAGTATGTTCATGGGGTGTTTCCTCCTCCTTGCGGATGGTAATTTCCACGGTGGTACCCACTCCGGGGGCACTTCGCACCGTCAGGGTGCCGCCGCAGAGAATGGCAAGCCGGGTGCGGACATTTTCCAGGCCCACATGCTTCCGGGAGCCGTCCGGGGGCCGGGAGGGATCGAAGCCCACGCCGTTGTCCTCTACCAGGATGCTGTAGTATTCAGCCACCTCCCGGGTGCTGACCCGGAGGGCGCCCCCCTGGGGGCGCTTGCGGATGCCGTGGCGGATGGCGTTTTCCGCCAGGGGCTGAAGGGTCAGCAGGGGGATTTGAAAATCCCTGGCCCGGATGTCGTATTCCACTGTCAGCCGGGGGCCGAACCGGCGCTTTTCCAGCTTGAGATAATTTTGCAGGAACTCCATATCCTCGGCAAAGCTCACCAGATAGCAGCTGGACAGGGCAGCCATTTTATAGTGCAGGTAATCCGACAGCTCCTGCAAGGCCGCCTTGGCCTCCTTGGGCTCGGTGTCGCACAGATCCATCACCACCGCCAGGGAATTGAACAGGAAATGGGGCTGAATCTGGGACAGCACCAGGGCGGCCCGGGCGTTTTGCAGCTCCTGCTCCTGCTGGGCATATTTCTGGTTTTCTTCGAAATAGAAGCTCGCATACAGCACCAGGATGGCAAACAGAGAGGTCAAATCCGCCCCGCTGCCGCCGCCCCAATACAGCTGCATCAGCACCACCAGGATGTGGCTGACGCAGAAGAAGCCCAGGGCCACCCCGCTCTGCCAGGGGCACTTGCGCTGAACCACCACCTTGTACAGGCACATGCCAAAAATCAGGCAAACGAACACGCTGACAGGGGGATACAGGCTCTGGGGCGTTTCCAGACCGGTCTGGGGGGAGATGGTGAGAATCTGGCGGTGCAGGGCGTTGGTGGCTCCCAGCAGAATCAGAAGGGCCAGGGCAATATAAATGCATATGCTCTGCCACCGCCACTGCCGGGGCTGCAGCCCCAGAGCCCGCCGCAGGTAGGCCACAAAGGCCCCCAGCATCAGGCAGTACAGCACCATATGCACAGCATGGGCCGCATACAGAGCCGCAACGGCCTCCGGCCGCCCCTGGTAGCGAACCACTATCATGCCGGATACCAGCACACTGATGGACAGCACCAGCAGAAAGCACATGCATTTGGATTTCCCATCCTTGCTGGAGGAGATTGTATAAAAGCTGAAAATGGCAAAGACCAGACCCATAATTCCTGCCAGACCGGCTGCTGAGGGTAAAAACAGTTGTTTCATATTGCTATATTGCCTCCGGTTGCCGCCCCCGACGCCCAAGGGGAGCGGCGGGGGTGGATGGGTATGTTTGGATTTTACAGGATGTCATGCATTTTTCACCGGAAACCCGGGGAAACATCCTGGTTTCACTTTATATCATATCAAATTTTCCAAAAACGGCAAGCCCTATTTTTTATTTTTATAATGGCATTGTTTTTTGAATAAATTTCCATTTGTTGTCGCTGCTTGTCATATTTTGTCATGGTTTTGTCATGCGTAATCTGTTACTATGAGCAAGAATTGCACAATGTGGTGCAGCGGGGAGGTTATTGGTATGGAGGATTTATCCGGACGTGTTTTTGGAGGCTTGCAGGTCCTGGGACCGGAGCAGGATAAGAGCGGCTTCTGGCACTGCCGCTGCGGCTGCGGCCGGGAGCTCAGCGTAGCCGAGACCGAGCTGCTGGACGGTTCGAAGCGCTCCTGCGGCTGCGGCCGGAAGCGCCTGCACTGCGGCGATATCACCGGAATGCGTTCCGGGCGGCTGGTAGCCGTGCGGCCCACCGACCAGAAGCGGCGCAGCAGTGTTCTTTGGCTGTGCAAATGTGACTGCGGCGGCCAGATCCTGGCAGAGCCCTATAAAATTCGCAACAAGGTTATCTCCAGCTGCGGCTGCATCCGCACGGAGAAGAAAATCAAGGATATCACCGGCCAGCGCTTCGGGCGGCTGGTGGCGTTGGAGCGGCTGAACCGGAAGCGGGGCAGCAGCTTCCTATGGCGCTGCCAGTGCGACTGCGGCAACACCGTGGAGACCAGCGCCAATTCCCTGCTCTCCGGCAATACCCGCAGCTGCGGGTGCCTGCGGGTGGAGGCCATCCGCCGCACCAACGCAAAGCACGGCTCCGTCTCCGCCCGGATGCGGCTGGTGGACGGCACCTGCGTGGACTGCCTGGAGCGGGGCCGCCTACAGCGGAACAACACCAGCGGCTGCACCGGCGTTCAGGCCCGGGGAGACAAGTGGATTGCCGTTATCACCTTCAAGAAGCAGGTGCACTACCTGGGCATCTTCGACAACAAGGAGGAGGCCATCCGGGTACGCAAGGAGGCAGAGAAGCACTATTTCGGCTCCTTCCTGGAGGAGTACTACGAAAACGGTGGCCGCCATAGCAGCAAGGATCAGCCCCAGAATCCCGACGAAAATCCCGCCCCGGAGGAAAACAGCGACAAATAATCCGCCCATAACAAAGAGGGAGCAGCTCATGGACTGCTCCCCTTTTTTATACGATTATTCAGCGGCGGCGGCGTTCAAGATTTTTGTAGTGCTCTGCCTTTGCCCCCAGCATTTTGTTGTCAGCGGCAATGACCATGCTCTCCAAATCGAATCCGCTGCGGCGGAACTCGATGCCGTAGGCGATGGAATAGCCCGCCCCCTGCACTCTGGCGTCCAGCTCCTCCATCCCCGCCTGAACCCGGCACTGCTCCATCCGCTCCAGCACCAGCAGGAATTCGTCCCCGCCCAGGCGGAACACCTTTGCCTCCGGAAACTGGGCAACGCACTGCCGCCCCACAAAGCAGAGCATCTCGTCTCCCGCCCGGTGGCCCCGGCGGTTGTTCAGCTCATGCAGGCCGTTCACGTCGATGAATACCACCGCCAGCTGGCCCACCTCCTGAAAGTCGGTGGTCTGCTGATAGTGGGCGTAGGCGGCCCGGTTTTGCAGCCCCGTGGTGGCATCCTCAAAGCTGATAACCTGCAAGCGCCGCTGGGTCTCGATGAGGCTGCTTCTGTCCATGAAAATCTGGTGCACACAGTACAGCGACAGCACGCAGTCCCCCAGATACAGCAGCGGAAACCGGAGCCGAATCATGGGAGGATAGTCAAAGCGCAGTAAATTGTCCAGGGGGCCGTAGAAAGTGAAAAACAGCAGCAGGAGAAAATACCCGCTGATAAGGATTCCCAGCTTCACATTCAGCAGCATCATAAACATCAGCGGAACAACCACAACCCATAGCGTGGCAAAGCCGTCGTTGCCCCCCCAGCAGGATATAGCCTGTAAACAGCACCAGCAGCAAAACGAAGAAGGCAAGCTCCACCGGCAGAGTATTCCGGTGCCGCTGCGCCACCAGCAGGCAGACAAACAGAGCTATCGCACTGGTCAGGGTGGTCAGCAGCATACCATAGGCACACTGGTAAAAGTTCATCATGCTCATCATAAGGAACAGAGCAATGGCAAGGATGGTGATATTCTTTATCTGGTGCCAACGTGCATCCTTCCAGTATTCCCGAACCTCCCGCTCCGCCCGGAACAGGTCGGTAAAGAACGAAATCACGGTGCTGCATCCCCTTTCTGTCTCTGGACTGAAACAAAATTTCCCGCTCAGTATAGCACATCCACCAGTAAATTTCCAGAGGGAAAACAGAAATATTCCCATATATTTTCTGAAATCCCCGGGATTTTTAGCACAGTCTACAATTTTCATTTCTTTTTTTCGGAGGACTTGACAGCCACTTTTCTCCATGGTAGTATACAGAAAATTGAATCGCTGGATCTGCTGCTGCACTCCCTGGTGCAGGGGCAGAGGAATTGGATAGAGGCGCGGGTCGCATCAGTACCCCATGGCAAGGCCGGGTGGCCGCAATGGGCGAAAGGGCGCACCGCCGAAGTGAGAAGAAATCACCCGGTTTCTTCCTGCTGGGTCGTCAGAGAATATCTGCCGGACTGTCACAAGACTTTGTGAAGCGCTATCTTTGGCTATTGGGGCAACGCCTGGCTGTATCCATACAGCGGGGCTGATTTCCGATTTTCCATGGACCGCTTGCCAAAGCGGTTCATTTTTTTATACCCGCCGGGGGACTCCCGGACATTATGAAAAAGGAAGGTACAACAAAATGAAGAAGCTACTCTCTCTGGTCATGGTTCTTGCCATGATCCTCAGCCTGGCCGCCTGCGGCACCGATACCGCCCCCACCCAGGCTCCCACCGACACCGCCACCGAAGAGACCGCCGCTGCCAGCGCCGTTGTCACCGGCGTGGAGGATGGGGTGCTGACCATCGCCATGGAATGCGCCTACGCCCCCTACAACTGGATGCAGAGCAACGATGCCAACGGCGCCGTGGCTATTTCCAACGTCCCGGGCTCCTATGCCAACGGCTACGACGTGATGATTGCCAAGAAGATTGCCCAGGCCAACGGCTGGGAGCTGGAAATCATCCAGTCCGACTGGGATTCCCTGGTGCCCGGCGTGCAGACCGGTAAGTTTGATGCCGTTATCGCCGGCCAGTCCATGACCGCCGAGCGCAGCGAGCAGGTGGATTTCGCAGGCCCCTACTTCTACGCCACCATCGTCTGCGTTACCAAGGCCGACAGCAAGTTTGCCGATGCCGCCTCCATTGCCGACCTGTCCGGCGGCACCTGCACCGCCCAGATTGCCACCATCTGGTATGACCAGTGCCTGCCCCAGATTACCGGGGCCAAGGTGCAGTCCGCTGCCGAAACCGCTCCCGCCATGCTGATGGCGCTGGAAACCGGCATGGTGGACTTCATCTGCACCGACATGCCCACCGCCCAGGGCGCTGTAGCCGCCTACCCCGACATGAAGATTCTGGACTTCTCCGGCACCGACGGCGACTTCCAGTTCTCCGAAGAGGTGCGGGCCGAGAATGTGAACATCGGCATCTCCCTGCGTAAGGGCAACACCGCTCTGAAGGAGCAGATGGATGCCGTCCTCGGCACCATGACCCCCCAGGACTTCAACGACATGATGGCCCAGGCCATTGCTATCCAGCCCCTGAGCGAGGGCTAATCACCAAATTTTCCCGGGGGCCCAGGCCCCCGGGCTGCATACAAGGAGTTAGAAAATGGAGAAATTCGCCAAGCTCTTCACCGAAATCGGGAAGCTATGGACAAAATACGGCGGCTCTTACCTGATAGGCATCCGCAACACCCTGATTCTCGCCCTGGCCGCCACCGCCATTGGCTGCATCATCGGCTTTGTCTGCGGCATTCTGAATACCATCCCCTGCTCGAAAAACGATTCCCTGCCTAAGCGGATTCTGCTGCGGCTGGTGCGTATTATCGTGCGGGTCTATGTGGAGGTATTCCGGGGCACCCCCATGGTGCTGCAAGCCGTGTTCATCTTCTACGGCCTTCCCTATTTCACGGACAACGCCGTGAACTTCAGCAGCATCTGGCTGGCGGCGCTGGTTGTGGTCTCCGTAAACACCGGCGCATATATGGCCGAATCCGTCCGGGGCGGCATCATCTCCATTGACCCCGGCCAGACCGAGGGTGCCAAGGCCATCGGCATGACCCATGTGCAGACCATGCTGAATGTGATTCTGCCCCAGGCGCTGCGGAACATCATGCCCCAGATTGGCAACAACTTTATTATCAATGTAAAGGACACCTCTGTGATGTTCATCATCGGCTTTCCGGATTTCTTCGCCGCCCACCGGGCTGCCGTAGGTGCCAGCTATCTCTACTTCCCCTCTGCCACGGTGGAGATGATTGGCTACCTGTGCATGACCCTGCTGGCCTCCCTGCTTCTGCGCTGGGTGGAAAAGCGACTGGACGGCAGCAGCGACTATGAGCTGGTGCAGGGCGACCCCCTGGTAATGACCGCGGGAACCTACGCCCACCCCGACCGGGGCACCCCCTTTGACGAGCGGAGCAAGGAGTTCCAGGCCCAGAAGACTACGGACAAAAGTCGCCGGGAACGGATGCAGCAGGAGCTGACCCACGGACGCACGAGAGGAGAACGCTGAGATGGCTGAATGTATTTTACAGGTGAATCATCTTTCCAAAACCTTTGGTAACCACCAGGTGCTGCGGGATATCGACTTCACCGTCAGCAAGGGGGACGTGACCTCCGTCATCGGCGCCTCCGGCTCCGGCAAGAGCACCCTGCTGCGGTGCATCAACCTGCTGGAAACCCCCACCTCCGGGGAGATTCTGTACCATGGGGAGAACGTGGCCGCCCGGGGCTTCAAGGCCCCCAAGTACCGCTCCCATGTGGGCATGGTGTTCCAGAGCTTCAACCTGTTCAACAATATGACGGTGCTGGAAAACTGCATCACCGGTCAGGTGAAGGTGCTCAGGCGCAGCCGGGAGGAAGCCCGGGAGCACGCCATGAAGTACCTGGAGAAGGTGGGCATGGCCCCCTATATCAATGCCCGCCCCCGGCAGATTTCCGGCGGCCAGAAGCAGCGGGTGGCCATTGCCCGGGCGCTGGCCATGGACCCGGAGGTGCTGCTCTTCGACGAGCCCACCTCTGCCCTGGACCCGGAAATGGTGGGCGAGGTGCTGGGCGTTATGCGCAGCCTGGCCGACGACGGCATGACCATGCTGGTGGTGACCCACGAGATGGCCTTCGCCCGGGACGTGAGCAACCATGTGGTGTATATGAACCAGGGTGTCATCTGCGAGGAGGGCTCCCCCGCCCAGCTCTTCGGCGACCCCCAGAAGCAGGAAACCAGGGACTTCCTCTCCCGGTTTCGAAATAATTAGAGAGCATTATCCGCCCAGTAACGCTTTTGCGGCATATCCAACCCAAAGCTTTCTCTTTGTCACCAAGTGCGCGCCGGGAGGGGCCAGCAGAGCCAACGGGGCAATTCCCGAGCAAAGCCGATAAAACAATTTTATATGGTGTCCAAAATCGCCTCCTTTCATCGTTATAGGGTATATGACGATGGAAGAAGGCGATTTTTATCCCCCATGAAAGAAAATTAAGATTTCTTTCATGGGGTTGATTTTAAGAAGGCTTTGTGCTACAGGATTAGTGTTTTTTTCAGACATTTCCTTGTTCTCTATTAGTTTCGGTGTAGAGTTTGCCAAAATTCCATAATGAAACATCGTCCCAGAAAAATTTCCCGGGACGATGTTTTGGATACAGGTGCTTTATGAACAGATAGAGACCATCACGGTAACAGTAAACAAGTGCTTGTCGGCATCATAATCCCATTCAAAATCACCGTCGTATTTATTGATGGCCTTCGCGACGCTTTTCAGGCCAAAACCATGCAAACCGGTTTCGGGCTTGGTGGAGATCAGGCGATCCCCGGACTGCTTTGGGGGCGTGTCGCAGCTGTTGCTGACAATGATCACGCTGTAACGATTGCGGTACACGGTGCTGAGGGAAATGTACTTTTCGGAGGACTGCTCCGAGGCGGTGACGGCATTGTCCATCAAATTGCCGAGAATGGCCACCAGGTCGATGTCCTCCAGCTGGGTGAGATTGCACACCTTGACATCGTACTCAAATGAAATGCCCCGCATGTTGCAGTCAATGCTGTACTTGTGCAGCATCACATCCAAAAGCTTATTGCCGCTGTTGCAGCTGCGGGAGTAGTCCCGCAGCTGGTCGGACAGCTTTGTTACATAGCCGCCGATTGCGGGATCGTCATTCAGCGCCTGAATCGCGGCAAGATGTTTCTTCGCGTCGTGGGCGTAGATCATCAGCTGCTGATTTTGCTGGTCCAGAATTTGATAGTAAGACTGCTCCGTTTGGAGCCTGTCCAGCTCGCTTTGGATCTGCATTGTCTGGTGCTCCTTTTTTACCTGGTGCGAATAGGTGAAGAAAAGGAGCACCGTCGCAATAAACAGGCAGCCGCTGGAAATGGATAGAAGAATTTGAACCTCATACCGGACATCCAGACATGCACAAATATACCAGAATATTATCTGACATACGACCGTTAAAGCCGCGAATACAAAAAATTCTAGCGGGATTGCGTTTTGCGTATCTCCCGGCCGAATCATCTTTATCAAAAGAAGAGTGATAAGAAAATAGAGGGTTTTAATTGTTATTGTTTGAAAGACAAGCAGTAGAAAATTACTGTTATAGCTAGAAAAGGTTTCACCAATAACATAAGAGCTTATGGAAATTACAGCCACTTCCAATGCAGCATTTAGAATTGCAAGTATGGCAGCATAGAAAAAGCTTTTTTGCAGAGGACAACCAAAACAACAAAACGAAAAAACAATATTTATCAACAATGTAGTTAATCCGTTTGTTAAACCGTTGTTCCGAAAAACAATGTTTATGCCAGAGGCACAGGAAAAAAGTAGGGTCCCAGCTAAAATTGTTCTCAGCGAATCTCCCTTCTGTCTACTCACGGATGAGAAGAAAATGTATGAAATCACCATTTCAATCAGGTACACGCACAGGGAAAAAAGAGGATTCAGCATATCATTTCCTCCGCAGATATTCAAACCAGAATTTATGAAACGCGGCCTGCCTTCTGGGAGCAATTGGAATCTGCGTCCCATCAGTGAGAAGAAGCTCTGTATAGGTATACCGGTCAATATAATGGAGATTGACGAAAAAGGATTTGTGGACGGGATAAAAGAATCGCTGAGGCAGCCTCTCACAGAGCTCGTCAAATTTGTCAACGGTGGAATACACTTTTTCTGACGCAACAACGCTGGCACGTCTGCCGCTGCGTGTAACATAGAGAATATCATCTGCTACGACACGCTGCAGGGCGCTGTTTTCGGAAAGGAAAAGGTCCACATAGGCTCCGTCGATATACTCCATGGCTTTGTCAAGCCCCGCGTACAGCCGGTTGGCATTGAAGGGCTTTTCAAAGAAGCGAAAGGCCCGGAGGTCCATCGCGTCGTCCTGGTAGCTGTCATAATTGGTCACAAAGAACAGGGCCAGCTTGGGGTTGCGCTGCCGCAGCTCTTTTGCCAGCGTGATGCCGTCAACTCCCGGCATCTGAATATCCAGAAACGCCAGATCAAAGGCAGAATTCTCCTGCGTGATTTGAAGCGGATCAGTCACCGCTGTAATTGCGCAGGGGATGTGATGGCTCTCCATATATTCCTCAATATGAATTCTCAATGTATTCAGATAGGCCTGTTCATCGTCACAAATCAGAATCTTCATTTGGGCACCTCATAAAAATAGGCTTACAACGTAACAAAACGCCGCAAGCCCATTTTATCATTATTATAGATCAACGTCAAATCCACAAAGAAGAAAAAAGCATTTTCCTGTAAATTACTCGGATTTTCACAGGAAAATGATTGATCTTACCCCTTGAGATACGCCGCCAGCAGGCGGCAAAGGGTTTTCTGCTCATCGGGGGAGAGCTTCTTGATGAGCGTGATCATGCGGTCCGCTTCCGGCTCAATTTCCCCCAGCAGATAGTAGTTCGGGGTGCCGCCGAGGACATCGCATAAAACAAGCAGCCGCTTCGTTGTAAGCAGACTTTTGCCGCATTCCATACTGGAAATATGGTTGGTCGAAAGCTCCAATTTCTCTGCCAGCTGCTCCTGGGAAAGGCCCGCCGCTTCACGCCGATGCCGAATACGCTTGCTGATTAGCTTCTTGTCAATATCCATGTTGATCACCGTGGATAAAATACCATGTTTCCCGGTAAACGAGAACAAAATTCAATAGAATATATCTACAAAACAATTAGTTCATGATGATTTTATAGATAACTACAACTGGCAATGTGATTTCTTGCAATTTTGCGCATATAATCCATATTTTTGCTGAGACTATTGCAGAGCGGCGAAAGACGTGTTATTTTGTCACCAGAGGGAGGTGAAAGCCATGAAGAGCAATAAAAATCTGATCGCAGTCGTCGCCAAGAAGGCTGCGGAGCACGCACTGCGCAGGGACGCGAACAGGACAACTTGTTTTAGTATCTACCAGCCGAAGGCACCCGCGGCACTGAAGCGCTTCAAGAACAGCAAGTAATGGCAACCACGCTTGCCGAACACATTGTAGGAAAGCTTATCGCCGCGTCAGTTGTAGAGGAGGCCGATAGGGAGCTATACGTTTATGGTTTCTTTTTATTGATTTCGCGTCTCTTCTTCTTCCTGGTAGCAGCTGTTTTTGGCTGCTTCCTGGGAATCCCGTGGGAAAGCGTTATTTTCTATATTGTGTTCATTCTTCTGCGAAGCTATGCGGGAGGAGTACATGCCAAAACGGAAAAAGCCCGCACTGGCTGGACCACATTGGCGATGGGAATTGCTGTAGCTGCTATCAAAACGCTGGAAGCCTCAAATGGGAAAGCCCTGCCGCTGCTTATTTTCAGCAATCTATGCCTTTTGCTGTTCACCCCCCTGGACAGCAAGGAAAAGCCTCTGGATGCTGAAGAAAAGCGCAGATACCGAAAAATCTGCCTGTGGCTGCTGCTCATTTGTGACGCGGCAGTCGCTGCGGCATATTTTCTGAAGCTCCCAATGCTGTATTATCCTGTGATCTGTGGTATGTGTTTGGAAGCGATTTTATTGAGCATTGGAAAAATGTCCGATATGTAGCAAGGAAAATCCATTCCTATCCGTCCTGGGTTGACAGCAAAATGCGGCTGAAGGTGAAGAAATGCAACAGTGTATGGCTAAAAAAAGTCATTGACGAGGAAATCAAGGCGGTGGATGGAGCTATTGGACGCTGTTTCCTACCGAATTCCCCGTCAGGTCACCAAATGTCGGACATACCGGATAGGCAGTCAATTCGTCAGCTATCCGGTATGTCCACGCTGCAACATAAGCGCGGAAAGAGAATACATGGCCTTCTGCGACCGCTGCGGTCAAAAGCTTGCCTGGGATCGATTTCCAAAGGGATAAGCCTTCCGCCAGTTTTTCCAGCTTTCGTGAAGTAATTCGGTTCCTCTACTGAAAGCAATGATGAAACGCCTGATCAGCGGTTCATATATGCCCTGGGGTTAGTAGTGAAGGTGCACCGCTAAAAACCCGTAGCGATACTGCCATGGGCTGTCAGTGGCATGGGCAATGGTTGACGGCGTAAAAAATCGTAAAAAGGGGATAGCCATGAAAAAAACAAAGGATACGGCGTAAACTCATCATATCGGTTATTTGCATTGCTTTGGTTGGTACGGTTTTGGCTGGATATGCTTTTGCCTATGGCATTTGTGGGCATCTTGATGCAAATGGTAGAGCGTGTCAATATATGGCGGACACCAAAGTTTTTATCGGAGAAAGCGATAATCAGTTTGCCCAGCATCAGTATAAATTACTGGATTCCCAAGGAAACCCTACAGGCAGTTACGCTACATGCACTTATTCTTACTATTATAAATTTTACAACTATGTGTGTGCCGCTGGTCATCACACACCCGGGCCAAGAGAAACAATTTATAACAACGACCACACTTGCGGTAGCCGCTAAAACATTCTTAGGAAGCTTCTTTTCCCATAGACCTGTTGTGCCAGAAAAATTTGGAGGTGAATTCCTATGCTTTCTCAATATCTCTTCCGCTCCTTCCGCCGCAAGCCCCTGCGGCATTTTTCCCTTTTCTGGGTGCTGATGTGCGCCTTTATGCTTCCCCTGGTGGTATCCATCTACCGGGACAGCCTCGATTACGGCAGAATGCTGCAAAACCGCAATTTCACAAAGGATCAGGCAATTCATATTTCCGGCGCACAGCCGGAGGATGTGGTACTGTTTCAGGGGATCGACGGTCTGACAGAACCCTACTATGAGGATGGAGTGATTTACCTCACTCTGAAAGAGCTGGGAGAGAGCTCCTCCGAAATGCTCGCAGGATTTTCCGGTATCCTGCATGAGCAAATGTCCAAAAGTTCCAATCCTCTGAGCCTGCTTCTGTTTTCGGATGCCTTGGGCTCAAACAATGCGAATGATCCTTTCCAGGTTTCCCTACAGCGCCGCCTGCGCCTAACCAACCTTGCACTGCTGCTGTTTTCCGGCCTTATCGTCCTGAGTTCCTATCGCAATCACATTGCCAATTTTTCTCAGGAGCTGGCAGATTTGACTGCGCTGGGAGCAGACAAAGGGCAAATCCAGCGGATGTTCCTTTTGGAATTTACTATTCTATTCCCCTTTGCCGCACTCAGCGCTGTGACAATCTCCTGGTTCGTCATGCGAATTCTCTACCGGCAGTATTTGGGCAATACCGCCTCCTCTGTAACCGTATGGGAGGTATTTCACATGGATCCGGTAAATACAGCGCTGGAAATCCTGTTTTATCTGCTGGTATGCCTGTGTGCCATCGGCATCTCTCTGCGGCTTCCGGCGCCCAGCAGCCGCAGAGCAGCACGTCGATCCTTCCATTCTCTGCCTCGGCTGTGGGTGCATCGAACCAGCGCCCCTTTTGTCTGGTGTCTCGTCATTTTCATTCCGTTGGTTACCGCATTCCTCCTTTTGTTCAATCGCTATTTGGGAATCTACGCACTTCAGGCATATAGTACCCAGGATGCAAAAATTTCCGTGACCTCCGCCAATAGGGGCTTTACATCGGAACAGCTGAATTCCATTTCCAAAATCCCTGGAATCCATCGAATCGAGCGAACAGTAGATTCTTCTTTCTCCTATTTACTGCAAGTCCCCAGAGGGTTCTTTCTGGAAACAAACCTCCATCGCTATCAGGAGTACGCCCCCGGAGAATCGGATTTGGAAAAATACCAGGTTGTCGCACAGATTCCCGAATACGAAGAAGCCAGAACTACCTACTATCTGTGCAAAGATTCGTTATCCTCAGAATATATTGAACTCACTCTGGTCAAATCCATTCCGCTGGTTCATCCAAAAGACGGCTCCGAAATCAGTCGCTTTGACGTCTATATCAGCAATGAACTGATGGATGAGTTGGAGGCAGCCGCTACCGTTCTGCGTCTGGATATATTCACTGCTCCCGAACACTCTGCCGAAATTGAGGCTGCACTGCGCAGCCAGCTTCCCGAATCCTATTTCGTGAGCAATTTCCAGAATGTTACAGATACCTCCATTTCACGGCAGGAGGGGCGTTTGTGGCTCCTTTCTTGGATTTTCTGCATTCTGATGATTGTCGCCATGCAGATTGTCTGGGTGCGCCTTTCCAAATATGTGGCCGACTGCGCTTTCATGCTGCGCATCATCCAGCAGGTCGGGGCCTCCCGCCAGCAGCTTTCCCGGCTGATTCCGGTGGGGTTTGGCGCTATCCCCGCAGCGGTGCTGCCATTTCTCATTGCCATTCCCTGGGCATGGCTGGATGCCTCCCGAAGCAATCGGCCGTTTATCATTTCGGGGCCGGTGCTGGCCATCTATCTCGGAATTGTCCTGCTGGCGATTGCCGCATTCTGGCTGCCGGTGAAGGTGACCCTCAAAAAGATTCTGAAAGACAGGAAATAAGGAAGGAGAATCCCTATGTCTTTGTTGGAAGTAAAAGACCTGTGCCGGACATTCCGGCAGGGGGATACGGACATTCACGCCGTGGGCCATGTGAGCTTCTCCATGGAAGCCGGGGAGATGCTGGCCATCGTGGGTCAGTCCGGTTCGGGCAAGACCACCCTGCTGAATCTGCTGGGCGGCATCGACAAGCCCAGTGCCGGGCAGGTGCTGCTGGATGGGCGGGACATCCACACCCTCTCCGATGCCGAAGCGGCGAAGCTTCGCAGGCAGAAAATCGGCTATATCTACCAGGATTTCAAGCTGCTGCCCATTCTGACGGCAAAGGAGAATATCATGCTGCCCGCCATCCTGGATGGCAAGAAGGCTCCGGCAAGGGTTGTCAGCGCACTGGCAGACCGGCTGGGCATCGGCAACCGCCTGAACCATCTGCCGTCCCAAATGTCCGGCGGCCAGCGCCAGCGGGTGGCCATTGCCCGGGCGCTGATCAATCAGCCCGCCATTATTCTGGCGGACGAGCCCACCGGGAATCTGGACAAGGCCTCTGCCCAGGAAATATTGGAGCTACTGTTACAGCTCCATCGGGAGGGAAACACCATCCTCCTGGTCACCCACGAGGAGAGCTTCGCCGACCTGTGCCCCCGAAAGATCACCCTGAGCGACGGCCGGATCATTTCCGATATTCGCAGATAGCAAACCGGGCTTCCGCACTGCGGAAGCC
>ENA-OZAA01000597-OZAA01000597.1-human-gut-metagenome-genome-assembly--contig:-NODE-597-length-16894-cov-6.403884_pt1 | contig 16894 bp, 17 predicted proteins | sample MGYA00244204_ERZ653492 | MGnify/ENA primary metagenome ERZ653492 (study PRJEB26926, sample SAMN06164980) | human gut metagenome | biome: ENVO:00009003; feature: ENVO:2100002; material: ENVO:00002003... | reverse complement strand
CGGCATACGAGATCCTGAGATGTCGCGTGGGCTCGGAGATGTGTATAAGAGACAGGCGCCCGGCTGACTCGTGCGTTGAGAATGGCCCCGGCACACATGGGGCAGGGCTCCAGAGTCACATACAGCGTGCAGCCGTCCAGCCGCCAGGTGCCCAGGGTCCGGTTGGCTTCGGCCATGGCCTCCATTTCCGCGTGGGACCAGGCGGCCTGGCGCTCCTCCCGCCGGTTGCGGCCCCGGCCGATGATTTTGCCGTCCCGGACGATGACGCAGCCCACCGGCACCTCCCCGGCGGCGGCAGCCTCCCGGGCCAGGTCCAGCGCCTGGCGCATGTATTCCTCGTGCATTTCGCGCACCTCCCCGGAAAAATGTTCCTGTCCCCTGATTAAAGCCTGTCATATCTGTCCAAAATAACCGTACAATAGCCATCAGGAGGTATCGCCATGAAAAACAAGGACACGGCCTCCCCCACCCTGGGGGACCTGCGGCAGGAGCTGTATCAGACCAACCAAGCCCTGCGCAACGCCTATGATAAGTTCAATTACGTCACCGCCCCGGAGCTGGTAGAGGCCAGCATTTACGAGATCAACGCCCTGAAGGCCCGCAGCGACTATCTGCTGCGGTGCATCAAGACCCAGCTGGGGGAGGGCCCCTGCGTGGCGGCGTCTTCCGTGAAGGGAGGGACTGTGTGTCCGTCTTAGAAAAAGCCGCCCTGGGCGTGGGGGCGCTGTTTATCCTGCTGGGGGTGCTGCGTCTGACGAAAAGCCCCCTGAAAACGGTATTCCGGGTAGCGGGCAACGCGGCCCTGGGCTTTGGCGCCCTGTGGCTCCTGGGCCGCACCGTTCCCGGGCTGCACCTGGGCCTGAACGTGTTCAACTCCCTGGTGATCGGGGTGCTGGGCCTTCCCGGCTTCGGCCTGCTGCTTCTGCTGCAGTGGGTGCTTACATAGGGGCATCCTGCGGGGCGGACAGAATTGTCCGCCCCGCAGGCATTCTCCCCGGGACGCTCCATAGGGGCCGACGACTCTGCCGGCCCTATCTCTTCGGGCTATCGCATGTCGAAAGCGCAATATCCTGTGCTAAAAATGCAATTTCTCGTTGATTTTCCGCATGCGGGCCGGGTCCATCTTACACATCCGGCGGTCGAAGGTCACCAGGCCGTTGACCTCGTCCTCCACGTCGGACAGCTGGGTATACACCGCCGCCGACAGTCCCTGGGCCTGGATCAGGGGCAAAACCTCCGTTTCATACAGCTTTTCTACCGCGTCCATCCAGGCTGCCGCATCGTCATACATGCGGTAGCCGAATTTTTTGTCCGTCGCCAGGTGACCCGGGCACTGCAGGCTGTAGCCCCCGAACTCCGTCAGGGCCAGCACCCGCCGCCCGTCGTTTTTCAGGCGCACGGGCCGATAATATACGTGGCGGCTTTTCAGGTCGCCGCCGCCCTGGTCGTGCCAGCCGGAGGCATGGTCGATGGGCCGGGTGGGGTCCATGGCCCGCAGCCGGTCCGCGACCTCCAGGGCGCTGAACTGGCCCCAGCCCTCGTTGAAGGGCACCCACAGGCCCAGGGACACGCAGTTATACAGCAGGTCCACCGTGTCGGCCATGTCCCGGAGGAACTGCTGCCGTCCAGGCTCCCCGGCCCGGCCCAGCCGGGCCGACGGCGCGTCATGCAGGTGCAGACCCAGAAAGGGCAGCACCTGCATGGTCAGGGTCCGCCATCCCTCGAAGCAGGATACCATGTCCTGCCAAACGATCATCCCCAGCCGGTCGCAGTGATAGTACCACCGCAGGGGCTCGATCTTGATGTGCTTGCGCAGCATGTTGAAGCCCATGTCCCGGGCGGTCCGGATGTCCCGGACCATGGCCTCATCCGCCGGAGGGGTGTACAGCCCGTCGGACCAGTAGCCCTGGTCCAGCAGCCCCGACTGGAAGTAGGGTTGGCCGTTCAGGGCCAGCACCCGGCGGCCTTGATGCTCCATAACGGAGAATTTCCGCATACCGAAGTAGCTTTCCACCCGGTCGCCGGAGGGCAGCGTCACCTCCAGATCGTACAGATACGGGTCCTCCGGGCTCCAGGGGCGGAAGTGCTCCGCCGGAATGGGGCACACGCCCTCTCCCCGCTCATCGGCCCAGCTGCGGGCAACGACCCGCCCGCCGCACAGCACCGTGACCCGGGCTCCGGCGGGGTCCTCCGCCCGGACGGCGTACCGCAGGCATTTCCCGTCAAAGTCCGGGGTCAGGCGCAGGGAACGGACGTAGTTGTCCGCTGTACTCTCCAGCCACACCGTCTGCCAGATGCCGGATTGGGCGGTGTACCAGATGCCGCCCCGGTCCGTGCGCTGCTTGCCGAAGGCGTGGACACCGCCCTCCGGGTCGTCGGTGACGGCCACAGTCAGCCGGTTTTCCCCGGGGACCAGGGCGCCGGTAATGTCCAGGGTGAAGGGCAGATAGCCCCCCTCATGGCCGCCCACAGGCCGGTCGTTCACCAGCACCCGGCAGCACTGGTCCACCGCACCGAAGTGCAGCAGCACCCGGTCTCGGCGGAAGCCCTCCGGCAGGGTGAACGTCCGCTCATACCACAGCGTTTCCCCGCTTTGCAGCCGGAAATCGCAGCCGGACAGCAGACTCTCCGGCGAAAAGGGCACCAATATTTTTCCGCTGCGGCGGCGGGAGTATTCGTCCCCGTCCTCCACGGTGTAATCCCACAGGCCGTTGAGACAGAGATAGCTGTCCCGCCGCAGCTGGGGCCGGGGATACTCCGGCAGAGGGCAGGTCCTGTCGAGCTGCTCTCCCCAGGGGGTATAAAGCGCCGTCATTTCGCAGCCTCCTTCCGCTTCAGCAGCGCCGCCGGGATCGCCAGCAGCACCAGGGCGGCGGCAGCCGCCAGGAAAATTTCCGCTGTGGGCACCTGCTTTACGGTGCCCAGGTCCTCGTAGGTCATGCCGGTGCCCCGGATCACCGCCGCGCCGATATACGGCCCCGTGACCATGGGCAGCAGCACCTGGAATACGATGCGGATGCCCTGGAACAGGCCGGCCTTTCCGGCGGGGGTATAGTCCCGGATGAGCCCATTGCAGCAGGCAGAGATCACCATGCCGCCGCCCAGCATCACGATGCCCGCCGCCAGCACGAACCACTGGCTCCGGGCAAAGTACATCAGCACCAGCCCCGCAAAGCCCACGATCCCCGCCGGGATCAGACAGCGGAGCTTCCCCAGCCGGTCAATGGGCCGCCCGGCCAGCACCGACAGCACAGAGCTGACGATCAGCACCCCGGCCAGCAGGAACGTGTAGTCCGTGATGCCCAAAAACCGCTGGATATAAATAATGAGATACGGCATATACACCTGCTGGCTCATGCAGTATACCCCCAGCGCCGCCAGGGACAGATACAGCCGCGGGTTGTCCCGGACAACGGCGGGACGGAAGCCGTACAGAATGTTGGAGAATGTGGTCCCCTGGCCCCGGGGCAGGTCCGGCTCCCGGATGAAAAAGAAGCCCAGCACGCCGCCCAGCCCCGTGACGCCGCCTACGATCAGGAAGAACAGCCGCCAGCTTCCCGCCTGGGTCAGGCCGTCCAGAGCGCCGAACACTACCAGCATAGCCACAAGCGGCATGATGGCCAGCACCGTCTCCACCCGGCCCCGGTTTTCCGGCACGGTGACGTCGGTGACCCAGGCGTTGAAGGCTGCGTCGTTGGCGGTGGACCCGAAGAAGGTCATAACGCAGTCCAGCGCCACCACCAGCACCGCCGCACTGTGGGCGGCAGCGGCCACGGGGCTACTTTTGATCAGGGCAAAGGCCCCGATGCTGACGCCCCACAGCAGATAGCCCGCCACGATAAAGGCCTTCCGCCGCCCCAGCCGGTCACTGAGGGCCCCCATCACCAGGGTGGTGACGGTGGCGGTGACGGCGCTCCAGGCCACCATGGCCGCGATCATGGACGTGTCCCCGGAGATGGTGTTGTACAGGAACACATTAAAGTACATGTTCTCAATGACCCAGGCGATCTGACCCACCAGACCGAAGGTCAGCAGCGCCGCCCAGGTGCGGCCGCCCAGCTTTGCTTTCATATCACCGCTCCTCCTCATGAAGATTCCACCCGTACAGGGGATACCGCTGGAGACTGCCGAACAGCTTCTGCTTGATATCCGGATACCGGCCCTCCAGCCCGGCGATGAGCTCCTTCACCTCCTGACGGCGGCTGTGGCCGTTGGCGGGGCAGGGATTGTGCACCACCGGCAGCCGGAGCCGCTGAGCTGCCCGGCGGATGTCGTCCTCCCGGCAGTACAGCAGGGGGCGGATCTGGGTGATGCCGGTGCGGTCCAGGTAGGTCACCGGCTGGAAGCAGCCGATGCGCCCCTCGAACAGCAGGTTCATCAGCAGCGTCTCGATGGCGTCGTCATAGTGATGGCCCAGGGCGATCTTCCGGATACCCAGGTCCGTAAGGGCCGTGTTCAGGCTGCCCCGCCGCAGCTTGGCGCACAGGGAGCAGGGGTTCTTCTCCTTCCGCTCATTGAACACAATGTCGTATACCGGCACCTGGATGCGGGTATAGGGCACGTCCAGCTGCCGGCACAGGTCCGCCACGGCGTCGAAGCACATACCCGGGGTGCCGGTCTCCAGGGTGATGGCGTGAACGGTGAAGGGAATGGGATAAAAGGCCCGCAGCCGGGCCAGCGCGGTCAGCGTCACCAGGCTGTCCTTGCCGCCGGATACGCCCACGGCCACCGTGTCCCCCGCGTCGATCATGCGGTAATCCTCCACGCACCGGCGCACCTGTCCCAAAAGCTTCTGCATGTGACATCCCTCCCAGGGTCGGAAAATAAAATTGCCATTTGAGAAAATAAAAGCTATTCAGAGAAAACAAGAGAAAATGCCAGATGTTTTTATCATAAATTAAAATGCTGTTGACAATCTCCCCGGGATATGCTATAAATATCCTTGCGCGTTCGGCGCGTTTCTCTCCCTCATCATAGCAAGGGAGCCTGAAAAAGTAAAGCAATACATTCTATAAATTGGAGGAAAAACACCATGTCCACTTATATGGCAAACAAGGCCACCATTGAGCGCAAGTGGTACGTCGTTGATGCCGCCGGCAAGCCCCTGGGCAAGACCGCCGTCATCGTGGCCGACCTGCTGCGCGGCAAGGGCAAGCCCACCTACACCCCCCATGCCGACTGCGGCGATAACGTCATCGTCATCAACGCCGGCAAGGCCACTCTGTCCGGCAACAAGATGGAGCAGAAGTATTACCGCACCCACTCCGGCTGGATCGGCGGCCTGAAGGAGACCAAGTATCGCCTGCTGATGCAGGACAAGCCTGAGCTGGCCATGCGCGTGGCCGTCCGCGGTATGATGCCCCGCAACACCGTTACCAAGGATTCCCTGAAGCGCCTGCACATCTATGCCGGTGAGCAGCACATCCACGAGGCTCAGAAGCCCGAGCTGGTCAAGTAAGGAGGAAAAGAAACATGTATCAGTCCAAGAATCCCTATCTGTACGGCACCGGCCGTCGTAAGTCCTCCGTGGCCCGTGTGCACCTGTTCCCCAACGGCACCGGCTCCATCACCATCAACGGCCGCGACATCGACGATTACTTCGGTCTGGAGACCCTGAAGATGGTGGTCCGTCAGCCCCTGAACGCCACCGATACCCTGGGCAAGGTGGACATCGTTGCTACCGTCGAGGGCGGCGGCGTTTCCGGCCAGGCCGGCGCTCTGCGCCATGGCATCAGCCGCGCCCTGCTGCTGGTGAACCCCGAGTTCCGTCCCATTCTGAAGAAGGCCGGCTTCCTGACCCGCGATCCTCGTATGAAGGAGCGCAAGAAGTACGGCCTCAAAGCCGCAAGAAGAGCGCCCCAGTTCTCCAAGCGCTGATTTCGGCCGATTTTACAACTTTAAAACAGTCAAAACCTCGGAAAACGCTCGTTTTCCGGGGTTTTCTTATATCCGCAGCATTTGTTCTGTTTTCAAAAAATCTGATGGAATTTGACAAGGTTTGACGTGATTTTTACATGTTAACGATGGGCTAAATGCCGTTTTTGGCCCCGAAACTGTTAATGGATGGGCTAATTTTCGAGGGCGCTCATGCGGTCATCCGGAGCAGATCGCCTCTGCATAAAAAATGACGCCTTTTCGGAAATAATGGCTTTGGCACGGTTTGAAACGGTTTGACCAAGCCGAATGAACTTTATTGTTTTTCTCCTCTCAAACACCATTTGCAGAATGGATGATCCGGTCGCAGTTTGCTATACTGGCACCATAAGGAGGACTGACACATGAAACGAAAATACTGCACGCTCTATCTCAACGAGGACGAATACAGCGTTACTCTGGATGCGCTCATCCGTCTCAAAAACAAACTCATCCGCCAAGGGCGCTATGCCGACATCGTAGACGAGGTGATTTTGCTTCTGGTGGATGCGAAGATCAAACGGATCCGTGTCTGAAAACTACATAGGAGAAGCCACACAGTTTTTACGTTCAAAACTGTGTGGCTTTTTTCATATCTAAACGCATTACATAGCCGTCCGAATCTCCGGGCGGCTAAATTTACGAAAAGGAGGAACCCAAAATGGCAAATTGCAAAGTGATCGCCGTCGCCAACCAAAAGGGCGGCGTCGGCAAGAGCACCAGCGTCTATTGCATCGGTGCGGGGCTGGCTATGGACGGCAGGAAGGTCCTGCTGGTGGATGTGGACCCGCAGGGAGATCTCACGAAGATGCTGGGTCAGCGCAGGCCCCACGACCTGCCCCACACCCTGTCCGAGCAGATGAACGCCGTCGTGCAAAACCAGAGCGGCCCGGAGCATCCGGAAATCCTGCACCACCCAGAGGGCTTTGACTTCGTTCCCGCCAACCGCAGATTATCGGCGGTGGAGGTGGGACTGGTCAATGTTATGAGCCGGGAAACCGTGCTCAAGCGCTATCTGGAGGGCATCAAGGGAAATTACGACTATGTGCTGCTGGACTGCCGCCCGTCGCTGGGGATGCTGGTCATCAACGCTCTGTCGGCTTCGGACTATGTGCTTATCCCCGTGCAGGCGGACTATCTGGCCGCAGAGGACATGACGGAGCTTGTGGGCACGGTACAGAGCATCCGCCAGCAGATCAATCCCAAGCTGAAAATCGGCGGCGTATTCCTGACGATGGCCAATGACACGAACTTCCGCAGAGATATTGTGGCCGGGGTCAAGGAGAATTTCGGCAAATACCTGCCCGTGCTGGAAGCCGTCATCCCGTCCACTGTGCGTCTGGCGGAGATCAGCACGGCGGACAAGAGCATTTTCCGGCACGAGCCGAACGGACGTGCCGCCAGAGCCTACGGCACGCTGGTGAAGGAGGTGGAAGGCATTGGCGAAAAGCAACGCATCCGAGATGCTGACATCGCTCGATAGCCTGTTCACCACGCAGGAGCAGCGGGACGCAGCCAAGCGGGATGTGGTGCTGGACCTTCCGCTGGACCAGATCGGTGACTTCCCGAATCACCCCTTCAAGGTGCGGCAGGATGAAGCCATGATGGAAATGATGGAGAGCGTGCAGCTGCACGGCGTTCTGGTGCCGGGGCTTGTGCGGCAGCTGGCGGACGGCAGCTATCAGATGGTGTCGGGACACCGGCGCAAGCTGGCCAGCAGGCTGGCGGGTCTGGATACCCTCCCCTGCATCGTGCGGGACCTGACGGATGATGAAGCGATCATCGTCATGGTGGACAGCAACCTCCAGCGGGAAAAGGTCCTGCCGTCGGAAAAGGCGTTTGCGTATAGAATGAAGCTGGAAGCCATGCGGAGACAGGCTGGTAGACCAAGTAAAGGAAATTCATCCCCAGTGGGGATGAATTATTGCGGAAAGCAAAGCCTCGACATCATGAGTGAAGAAAGCGGTGAGAGTAGAAATCAGATTCATAGATACATCCGTCTCACCTACCTGCTTCCGGAGATTCTGGCAATGGTGGACGACAGCAAAATCGCCTTCCGGCCCGCTGTGGAGCTATCTTACCTTGCCGAAAAGGAACAGCGCATCCTCTATGATGCGATGGGTCACGCAGACTGCACCCCATCGCTGGCGCAGGCCATTAAAATGAAGTCCTTCAGCCGGGAGGGGAAGCTGTCAGAAGCGGTGATCCGCTCCATCATGGCGGAGGAAAAGCCCAATCAGAAGGAACAATTTCGCATACCCAAAGAGCGTATCAGCAAGTATTTCAAGCCGGGGACGCCCGCACGGACTATGGAGGATACGATCATCAAGGCACTGGACTATTACAGAAAGCGGCAAAGAGAATTGGAACGCTGAATCTTCCGCCAAGGGGAAAGTCTGCCCATTGGACGGGATATGTACCGGGGCCGGTTTTGCCGCTCCCCCCTCTCCACACCTCACCCCCTTTCTACCGGCTGTACCGGCTGAAAAAGAGATTTTCCAGAAAGTCCATATCGTACAGAAAGCAGCATCCTTTTTCGGATGGTGCTTTTTATTTTTACTCTCAGGAGGTCAAACAAATGAAAAAACTCTATCGCAGAAGCATTTCCGGGCTGTTGGCCCTGCTGATCTGCTTCACCGCCATTCTCGGCAGCGGCGTGACGGCCTTTGCCGCAGCGTCCACCGGAGAAACAGCGGATTCGTACTCGGTGGCGTTCCCCAGAGACGGAGACGCCAATCTGGATTACAGCGGCACTTGGGGCCACGACGAGCTGCACTACATGAACGGCTGGACATCCGGCGAGGCAACATGGATGACCACGCTGCACACCATCGGTTCCTTCGACGGCCCGGCCTGCTACTGCATCGAGCCGGGCGTTCCCCGAAACCTGTACCGTTCCTACGAAAGCTACGGAGAGGACTATTGGGACACCTTCCCTGCCGAGTATAACCGCACCATTGATGGCCGAACCATGAAAACGCTCCTCGGCCGCATCATGCAGTACGGCTATCAGGGAAATCTCTCCCTCGACTGGCGCTCTCAGAACGATTCCGACGCCGACAAGCTGGCCCACATGATGGCCACGCAGGTGCTGGTGTGGGAAACGGTGGTCGGGGAACGGGATGCGGACTTCAACCATATTGCCCCCGACAATGCCGATGCCGTGAAATCCGTCTACCGCACCAGCCATCCGCTCTATGGCCGCTTCTCTGCCTACTATGACAGCATCGAAACCAGCGTGAAAAACCACACCGTCGTCCCCAGCTTCATGGACCGCAGCGAGGAGGATGCACAGACGGTTGAGCTGAACTGGGACGGCAGCCGCTACACGGCCACTCTGACGGACACCAACGGCGTTCTGGGCGAATATGCCTTCTCTTTGGCCCAGTCGGATATGACCTTTGCGGTCGATGGGAACGACCTGACCATCTCCGCCGAAACAGCCCCCGCAGACGGCGTGACCATTACTGCCGTCAGAAACAACACCCGGCAGGGCGTGGTGGTCTGGAGCGACGGCCACTATGGCCCTGACGGCACCATGCAGGATGTCGTCACCTTCCGGGATACCGTCAGCGACCCCATGTATGCCTATCTGCACCTGAGAGTCGGCTATGGCAGCATCAAGATCGTCAAAACCAGTGAGGACGGCGAGGTGTCCGGTATTTCCTTCACCGTTTCCGGCAACGGCACGGAGCAGGCCGTGACGACCAACGCAGACGGCGAAATGCAGCTCGATGATCTCCACCCCGGCGTCTACACCGTGACGGAGCAGAGCAGCGACCGGTATGAACCCCAAGAGGTGCGCCAAGTGACTGTGATCTCCGGTCAAATTGCCACCGTGACCTTCTACAACACGCTGAAACGGGGCAGTCTGGAGGTGGTCAAAACCGCCGAGGACGGTCTGAACGAGGGCGTGAAGTTCCATCTGACCGGCACCTCCCTTGCAGGGCTCCCGGTGGACGAATACGCCGTGACCGGCAGCAACGGAAAAGCGGTGTTCACCGATGTGCTCATTGGCACGGGCTATATTCTCTCCGAGGTGGATACGGGCATCCGTTATGTTGTCCCGGAGGACCAGACGACGGCGGTGGAGTGGAACACGGTCACACAGGCGGAGGTCTGCAATGTTCTGAAAAAGTGGAGCGCCACCCTCATCAAGCGGGACGCCGAAATGAGTCTGCCGCAGGGAGACGCAACACTTGCCGGTGCTGTCTACGGCGTTTTCAAAGGTGAGGAACTGGTAGACACCTACACCACCAACGAAAGCGGACAATTCACTACCACGGATTATGCCTGCGGCAACGATTGGACCATCCGGGAGCTCTCCCCCAGCGAGGGCTATCTGCTGGATGATACCGTGTACCCCGTCGGCGCAGAGCCGCAGCGCTATACGGCAGAATATAATCCCATTGCGCTGGATGTGACCGAACAGGTCATCCGGGGCGGCGTGAACCTCACAAAGGTGGACAAGGACTACCCGGAAAACAAGCTGGAGGGAGCCGTATTCGAGGTCTACCGTGACAGCAACCACAATCAGGAGCTGGATGCTGAGGACGAACTGCTGGGCACGATGGAAGAACTGGGCGGCGGTGAGTACACCCTGACCGGCCTCTGCTACGGCGGCTATTTTGCAAAGGAAACCAAGGCCCCGGAGGGCTTTTATCTGGACGAGAACGCCTACTATTTTGCCATCACCACGGACGGCGAAACCGTGACCGTGGAAAATGAAGCCGGAAAGGGCTTTGTCAATGCGGCGCAGGTGGGGTCGCTCCGGATCGTCAAGACCTCCTCGGATGGGAAGCTGGCGGGCTTTTCCTTCCGTGTTACCGGGGCCAACGGCTATGACCAGGTGCTCCAGACCGATGCAGAGGGTGTCATTTTCATCGAGGGTCTGCGCATCGGGGATTACACCGTGTCCGAGGTGCGGGACGGCAGTTCGGACGGGTATCTCCTCCCGGCTGACAAGATGGCATCCGTTTACGAGGGAGCCGTAACGGAGGTGGAGATGCACAACGAAAAGAAGCCCACGCCGGAGGTGCCGCAGACCGGAGATAGCAGCCATGCGGCGCTGTGGATGGGCCTGCTGGGCCTTTCCTGCATCGGCGCTGTGACTGTACTGCTGATGCGCAAGCGCAAAAAATAAGCGTCAAGGGGGCGGTCGGATTGGCCGCCCCCCTTGGACTGAAAAGCACTTTTTAATGCGAACCGATAACAGCAGACGGGTATTCATTAACATGCTGTCGGGATACTGCTTATTTGAATGTTTCACTACCACATGACAAGTTTCATTTTGCGCCGAAACAATAGAGGAAAAGTTGAAACAAAAGGTAGTGCTGGAAACGCTGCCCCCCATGCTGGACATTCAGTGTGGGGGCAGTTTCATGGAGTGGAACAAATCGTCGCAGTGTCGGTCTTGTGTTTGCACTCCTGCATTTTCAAAAAACGAATCCCAAGGGGGCGGCCGCATTGGCCGCCCCCTTTTTACATACCGAAGCGAAAGGAGACGGAATGGGTATGAGCAATCAAACGGAAGAAAAGGAACTGTTCCATGCGGTATCCCTGTCCGGCGGCAAAGACAGCACCGCTATGCTGCTGCTCATGATTGAGCGAGGACTGCCGATTGATGCGGTCCTGACAGCAGATACGGGCATGGAATTCCCGGAAATGTATGAGCATCTGCAAAAGTTGAACGACTATCTGTTTGCAGAGCGAGGCCTGCATCTGACGTGGCTGCGCCATCCCAAAGGCTTTGAGTGGCTGATGTTTGAGGAAAAGAAGCAGCGACCGGCCAGCATTGAAAACCGGCAGCGGCTGGGTGTTTCTCTATACGGAAACGGCTGGCCCGGTCCCCGTGTGCGCTGGTGTACGGGGCAGCTGAAAACGCATCTCATCCATAAGGAGATCAACCGGCTGAAAGGACAATACCGGGCCGTGAGTTATGTGGGTATCGCTGCAGATGAGCCGAAGCGCATCAAAAGCGAGCGCTATCCGCTGGTGGATTGGGGAATCACGGAGAAGGAAGCCCTGCAAATCTGCTATGACCGGGGTTATGACTTCGGTGGGCTGTATCAGATTTACCACCGCTGCTCCTGCTGGTGCTGCCCGTTGCAGGGCATTGGGGAGCTGCGAAAGCTCCGGCAGTATCACCCGGAGTTATGGGAGCGGCTGCGGGAAATGGACAAACGTGCGTTGGCACAGTTCGGTCCCGGCCCGCTGGGGCAATTCAAGAAGGATTGGAGCGTGGAACGATTGGAGCAGCGATTTGCGGCAGAAGCGCAGCAGCTTTCTATTTCATCCTTGCAGAAGGAGCGTGAGCGATGATGTATCGAGAACCGAGTGATTCCCCTTGGGGCCTTGTTGTGCGCTGCGACACTTTGTGTCCCGGTGTGTATAGCGTATCCACGGCAGGCCACGGAGGGATCATGGCCCAAATCGACGCAGCTCGGCAGTTGCTGTCCCTGGAAGCACAGCAGGTCGGCTTTCAGGCAGGCGGGTATCTGAATTTTGAGGAGGACTGCGATGCGTCGGTGGCCCTGCGGGAACTGATGGACAGCGGTATCATTGCACCCCGGACGGATAACTACTTCCGCCCCGGCGAATATGAAGCCTGCATTGACCGGAGCCTGCAGCGCTGGAACCCGGCCTATTGGCAGGCACGGCAGGCACGGCTCTCTGTACGGGAGGCAAAAGCGACAAAGGAGCGTGAGCGGTAATGGACTATGTAATCAGAATTATAATCCCGGCAGAACGCAACTACTGCTATACCGGCAGTCCGCAGCTCGACAAGCTGACCGGCTGCATCGGTCATTTGCGCGGGGACATGGACAGAAGCGGCAACGGCTTTTTCACCTCATGGGAGGATCATTGCGGAGAGCTGAAAACACAGGCGTTCAAGGATGAGTTTGATGATTTTATCAATGCCCTGCGTTTTGACGAGCGCTATGACGGCATTTTCAAAAACCGCAGCAGCCTTTCCCGATACTGCTATGAACACAAAGAAAGTGTGTTTGCCGAGGATTTTATTCCGCAGTATGGATTCCGGGTGGATACACCGGAGCACGCTTATCTCCTGCGGCTGAACCCTATGCAGGGGGATTATAACCTGTATGTCTACTGCTATCGCCGGGAAGCACTGGACCGGCATTTGAAAAACGCCGAGCGTGGCATCTGCTTTGTGGACCCGCAGGGAAAGACCCTGTTCCGCATCCCGGATGGGGACAGCATCCGTGTGCTCAGGCCGGATGGCACGCAGCATGACCACATCTGCCGGTATATCGACGACCACCGGGCCGAAATCGGCAGCGGGCATCTGTATGGCATGGTGCAGTTTGCCCAGCAGATGGAGCAAACGGGCAGCACCTTCGTGCCGCTTCGCTCGTCACTCCCGAAGCAGTGCTACTCACTCCTGCTGGACACCGGAAATGTGGTGATCCTGAAACGGGGCGAAACCGGCTATTACAAGACGGACATTCCCCACACCTCAAAGGAGGAAGCCCGTGCCATCGTGGAGGAATATAACCGCAAGCTGGGCGTGACCCGTGCGCAGGAGGAGGCCATGAAGGGCGGCTCCATGTTCGGTTTTGATAAGCCCATTGCCGACCCCGCCAACTACGATGCACAGGGACAACCGTTGAAGCGCAGGGAGAAAGATCGAGGTGACGCAAGATGAACGAACAGAAGCACATTATCTGGAGCAGCGATGTGGACTACGAGGACTGGCGGGCGGATCTGGAGGAGCAGTACCCCGACCTCTCCGAGCAGGAACGGATGGAGTTGATGGTCGAGCAGAACAACGACTATCTCGATGACGAGCGATGTAATCTGAACATTCAGCTTTCCCGTCCCATTCTGCTGATCGCAGACATCGGCCGCTGGGACGGGCGCTATCCCGGTTATGCCGAGATCAAAAGCGGCAACATCCGGGATTGCCTGTACTCCGAGATGGACGATTCCACATGGTATGTGGACCGGCTGGGCGACCTGCGCTGCGACGCCGTACACCACGACGGCACGAACCACTATCTCTACCGGGCCTATAAGGAGAATGCCAGCGAAGCACAGATCGACCGGCTGAAAGAAAAACTATACAGCGGCACCGCCACCCGCAGCGACGTGACCCGTGTGACCAAGCGCCTGGGCGACGAGATCGGGCGGGTCTACGGCTGGCGGTTTCCGTCCAGCCGGGAAGCGATGCGGGAACGATAGGAGGAGAACGCTATGACCGTTGACGCAAGAAAAGAACGCTTTGAACTGGTGGAGGTGTTGGGCCACCCTATGCTCTTTACCTGCCTTCGGGTAGACCGCAGCACCGTCCCCAAGGGGCTGTATCTTTACGAGGTGCGGAACGATGATGACCAGTGCGGACTTCCCGTGGAGATTGGCCGCTGGGTCATGGTCAACCATTGGGGCACGCTGCTGTCCGCCGTACCCATTGCATTGGAACCAAGTCCCCATATCAACAACGCCTACCGGAGCATCGACCCGGAGAAGGATTGGAACTACACCGGAGAGCCGTGGACGGTACGGGAATATATGGACAACTACCTGCCGAAAAAGGAGCGGGAGAAGCCGAGAGAACGATAGGAGGGCCTATGGCACGCAGATTTCAGGAGATCACCGAGGTTTACCGGCAGGAGCTGGCCGCACTGGCCCGTGGGGACAAATGGACGGCGTTCCTGCGCTCCGCCTGCCGGAACTATAAGCTGCACTTCGAGGAGCAGGTATTGGTACACGCCCAGCGCCCGGATGCCACGGCCGTTCTGGAAATGGCGCACTGGAACCGCAGATTCGACCGCTGGGTCGATCCGGGTTCCACAGGCATCGCCGTGTTTGACCGGGATACCCCCGGCTGGGCACGACTGAAATACTATTTTGACATTTCCGACACCCATGAGGGCCGGTTTCACCGCCCTGTACCCTTGTGGCAGGTGTACGCCGAGCAGGAGCCGGAGATCGTGGAAGCGCTGGAGCATCGGTTTGGTGCTTTGCCCCGGAAGGAGACGCTGGGGGACGCCATCGTATCCGCTATGGAAAATGCCGTCACGGATAACATGGCGGATTATCTTGCAGACCTGCAGCAGAGCCGGGACGGCAGCTTTCTGGAGGAACTGGACGAGCTGAATGTGAAGGTGCTCTACCGCCGTCTGCTGGAAAACAGCACGGCCTATATGCTGCTATGCCGCTGCGGTCTGGAACCGGATGCGTATTTTGAACCGGAGGATTTCTCCGAGGTGTTCAACTTCAACACGCCGGAGACCATGAACGCCTTGGGCGTGGCCACACGGGATATTGCCGAAAGCGGTCTGCGGGCCATTGCCCGGACGGTCCAAAGCCGCCAAAAGCAAATTCGCACAGTTGCGCCGCCTGCAGAAACTGCGTATCCTATACACGAGCAAACAAACCCACAGGCTGAAAGGAGCGAAAAACATGGACATGACCTACACGATGAAGGACGGCTGCCGGCTGCCGGATCTGCTGCCGCCGCAGGAGCCGGAGACGGCCCTTGGGAAATACGGCCTGCTGCGCAGGAAGTATCTGAAAGCGCACCGGAAGGTGCTGTTCACGAATCTGCTGACATCGGGCAAGCTGAACGAGCATCTGGCGGAGATCGACCGGACGGCAAAGGAGCGCATGGAACAGTTGGTGACGGAGATGGCTCGGACCGAGGGCGTGACGGAGGAGCTGAAAGCAGCCGACCCGATGAAATGGGTGGGGCTGATGAACAATCTGAGAAATGCCGCCGAGGAGACGGTGCTGGCGGAACTGATCTACAACTGAACACCGAACCCGAAGAAGCGGACAGTACGGAGGAAACATTCTCTGAACTGCCCGCTTTTTTGGATGAGAAGAAAATTTTCGCCATCATCGAAAACCGCAATGATGACCTGATCTACAAGAAGGCGCAGATCGAGTTGTTTTTCGACACCCACCCGGATGAAGATGATCGTGCGAAGTATATTCGCTCTGCTTATCAGAACCGCTGGACAGAGATCCTTGCAGACGGCGTGCGGCTTGGCTATCACCCGCAGGAGGACGGTCTGCTCATGTGGGAAGGGTCCTTCCCGTCCCGCACCAGCGAGAGCGTATTTTCGTGGAAGCTGGTGGCGGGCTTCACGGCGCAGCTCATTGACAAGCGGGAATATTTCATCAATACCAGCATCAAGCCGTTTGTTCCAAAGGACCCGCAGCAGCTCACCTTCTTTGACCTGCCTGCCCAGCCTGCGGACGCTCCGCTGTTCTCCCATCCGAAGTTGCCCCAACAGATCATTGACGAAGCCCTTTGTGTTGGGGCCAATGACGAGCACAGTCGGCTCATCATCTGCGCCTACTTTATGAAGGATAAGCCGGACAACGCCGCATTTCTGCAAAGGCACTACGGAGAAAACGGCGCAGGCTTCTATTTTGACGGAGAAAGAATTTCGCTTTGGTATGACGCCGAAGGGATGCGTATTGCCCGTGGCACAACGGCGCAGCGCAGCAGCGCCACACTGCTTTCGTGGGAGGAAGCGGCAAAGCGCATCCGGGAACTGTTGGATTTGGGGCGGTATATGCCGCAGAGTGGACTGGATGAAGTCGAGCATTATGAGCGGATGCAGCTGGCGGACAGCATCGCCTACACCAGCCGGGACATAACGAAGGAGGCACGGGAGGCAGGCTTTCTGCCGCTGGCCATGCTGGCTCATTCCGTCAAGGGCGGCTATCCGGAAGTGCAGAAGCAGATTTATGGCCTTCTCTGTGAGTCGGATACCCTGCAAAAGTGCGTGGATGAGTGGGAGACGTTCAACGATGCACTGGACGCCGGGCAAGACCTGCTGTGCTTCCGGAGCCACCGTCCGAAAGAGATATTGCAGCGGCTCCATGACCTCCAGCGGGAGCCGCTGCATTTTACCGTTGCCGACGGGTTTACTCCCGACCGGCAGTTTTTTATTTCCGCCGACGAGATCGACAAGGTGCTGCGTCTGTCTCTTATACACATCTGACG
>ENA-OZAA01000593-OZAA01000593.1-human-gut-metagenome-genome-assembly--contig:-NODE-593-length-16991-cov-5.939360_pt1 | contig 16991 bp, 15 predicted proteins | sample MGYA00244204_ERZ653492 | MGnify/ENA primary metagenome ERZ653492 (study PRJEB26926, sample SAMN06164980) | human gut metagenome | biome: ENVO:00009003; feature: ENVO:2100002; material: ENVO:00002003... | reverse complement strand
TATAAGAGACAGGACCACCTCCGTAAATCGCAATTTATCATTCTTAACCAAAGATATTTTACAATATCTTTGTGAAATTTTCTACTGAAAAGCCCAAAAAATCTTTATAGACAGCACCACCTCGGAATCGTTTCAAGCCTTCGGACATTTCCTGTGCAAGCGATTCAGTTTCCGCCCGGTTTCAGCACCGGGAAGCCCTCGCCGGTGACCGCATCATTTTTCAGTTTGGTGTCTTTGAAGCAGTTCATCAGTTTGCTGTCGATTTCGATGTATTCGTCAATAGCTGAACTCGCCCACAAGCCCGTACTAAAAAGTATCGGGAAAGTCCTGCAAACAGGGGCTTTTGCAAAAAGAAACTGGACACCCACTTCGATACGCATTGTATCAAAACTGGTGTCCAGTTATGGTGCGAGAGAGGGGACTCGAACCCCCACGGCGTAACCACACGCACCTCAAACGTGCTTGTCTACCATTCCAACACTCTCGCAGTTGCCAGAATATTATAACCGGTGAGTAGGTTTTTGTCAATACTTTTTCTGGAAAAGAGCGGCTATCCGGTATCCGCCGGTGCTTTACAGCAGGCTTCTGCGTTTCCAGATGCGGCGCAGCTCCCACAAGCCCAGGGCGGCGCCCAGGGGCCAGCGGAGATACCAGGCATCGGGGGTGAGATAAAACAGCCCAATGGCCCCGGCCAGGGCGGCACTGCTCAGCAGATTGTCCCGGAAAGCGAAGGGATAGTCCCCCCTGCCCAGAATTCTATGGGTGTACCACAGGTGGATTCCCAGTTGGAGAATCCGGGCCAGCAGGGTTGCCACTGCCGCCCCCACCATGCCCAGGATATGAATCAGGAAATAGTTCAGCGCCACATTGGCCACGGCGGCCGTCACCGTGGCGGCGGCTACCACCGTGGTTTTCTTGTGCAAAATCTCATAGTTCACCGGGAAGGTGCACAGCACATTGCCGAAATAATTGGCAACAAACAGGGGGATCAGCCCCACTCCCGGCCAGAAATCGGCATCGGCATACACCCGGAACACCTCCCGCACCAGAAGGACAAAGCCCATGGACAGGACGGTGTACAGCTCCAAATAATTCCGCCCCCGGCGCACCACATCCTCCCGCCGGTTCTGCTTCATGTCATCAAAGAAGAAGGGAACCCAGCTGGTGTTCAGGGCGTTGTACAAAGTATACAGCACCCCGGCCAGGGTAAAGGCGTAGCTATAGATGCCGGACTGGGTGGCCCCTGCAATCTGCTTGAGCATCAGCACATCGCTGCTGCCCAGCACGGAGTAGGCCAAATTCTGAAAAATCAGAGGCACACCGATAACCAGGCAGAATTTCCAGTACCGGGGGCTGTATCGCTTTTTGCCCCGGTGGAGAATCCACAGGCACCCCGCCAGGCCCACCACACCGTAGACCAGAACATTGCCCAGGATTCGGCCAAAATATCGCTGCTGGGCGGGCATATTCAGCACCAGCAGCAGGGAGGCCCCCAGGTTGGCCACTGCAATCAGCACACTGAGCAGCATGTTCCTATCGGCCTTAAATTCATAGGTGAATTTATTGCTGAGGAAATTGACGCAGAATTGGCCGAAGGCCTCCACCAGCACCAGGGCCAGCAGCAGGCGGCTGATGTTCAGCGCTGCGGAAATCGGCCCGGACAGGGCCAGCAGCAGCCCGCTGCCCAGAGCAAAGCTCAGCAGGGACAGGGACATTACCGAGGATTGATAAGCGGCCTGCTCCTGCTCTGGGAAGTCCTGGCGGGCATTCACCACCGTCACATGGGATTGGAGGGAGAGCACCGTCATCACCATAGTCACCCAGACGTTAAACGAGGACAAATCCCCATACCCCGCCGTCCCCAGCAAGCGGCTGAACAGTGGGGCGGAAATCAGAGAAATGCCCTGAAGCAGCAGCACACTGAGAAAATTGAAAAACGCAATACGGTTGATATTCTTTTTCATAGGCTTTTATCGGGCCCTTTTCACAAAATGGTAGAGCTTCAGCGCCGGAGCAAACAGCCCAGCCCCATAGAGCACCAGCTGGCGCTTTTCCTTCCCGGAAAAGAAGCCGCAGCGGAACGCAAAGGGAAGCTCCCGGACAATGGCCCGGCGGGCGCTGCGGTATTCCAGGCGGTAGCGCTTTCTGGTGTCTGGGTCGGCCATGCTCAGGATTGCCGCATTGTGGCGTATGGCGCACACCAGCAGGTAATGGGCATCCGGCTCCAGCTCCGGATAGTTCTGGCAGATGTCCTGATAGACCTGAGCGGCATGCTGGGAGAAATGGAAGCTCTTGGCAGAGACGGCGGACTGGGTAATGCTGCCGCTGCGGTGGCGATAGTGATACACCGGCTTGGGCAGCAGTACACCGCCACCGGCCAGCAGGGCAATGCGGTAGGTGGTGGGCACATCCTCCACCACCCGCCCCACCGGGTAGCGAATGTCCCGGAAGAGTCTGCGGGCATACAGCTTATCCCAGGCGGCGGAATCCAGGTGATCCCAGTGGAAAATCCGCCGCACCAGCTCGGTGCCGGAGACAAGCTCCTCCCGCTCCGGGCAGAGGCCCACTGTGCAAGCGCCCTCCTCCTCGTCGTATCTTCCGGCGCAAACCAACTCCGCCCGGTGGCGCAGAGCGGCCTCCATCAGGGCCTGGTAGGCATCCGGCTCCAGCCAGTCGTCACTGTCGGCAAAGGCCAGATATTCTCCGGTGGCTGCCTCGATTCCAGCATTCCGGGCATCGCTGAGGCCGCCGTTTTTCTTGTGAATGACACGAATGCGGCTGTCCCGACGTGCGTAGTCATCGCAGAGCGCACCGCAGCGGTCCGGGGAGCCGTCATCCACCAAAATGATTTCTAGATTTGAATAGGTCTGATTGCAAAGGGAGTCCACGCATTGGGGCAGATATTCCTCCACCTTGTAAATCGGGACAACGACGCTGAGCAACGGATTCTGCTCCATCTAGCTTCCACCTCCCGCCACGGATTCATAAATGTGCAGCAGCTCCCGCCGGTTTTTCTCCGGGTCGTGGGTCTGCCGGGCATGTGCCTTGGCCCGGGCTCCCATCTGCTCCGCCTGCTCCTGCTGGGCAAAGACCTGCATAATGTACTCCGCCAGCATATAGGGGGCGGTGGATGGGTACAAAAAGCCCTCGCCAGGGTGCATCAGATTGGTCACGCCGCCAACATCTGCCGCAACACAGGGCACCCCCAAAAGCATAGCCTCTCCCAGGGAGTTGGGGGAATTTTCAATGGTGGAGGGCAGGACAAACACATTGGCCTCCAAAAAGGCCTGCTTCATCTGCTGGGCGTCCAGAGAGCCCAAAAAATGAATTTTGTCCCGGGCACCGAAGGCGCTGGCCACATTGCCCAGGTACCGGTGATAATAGTCCTGCCGGAGCCTTCCTAGCCCACTGGCAAAAAAGCCTCTGCCGGGGACACTGACCGTGGTATCCGGGTAGCGGCTCAGCACAATCTCCAGTGCCTCCAGCAGGTAGTGGAAGCCCTTCACCGGATAGGCGCAGCTGGATGTAAAAATCCGATGCTTGGTACACGCTGCATACTGCCAGGTATCCTGATAAAAAGCCGGGCGCATGGTTTCGTTGCAGAAGTGATAGGTGCGGTTTGGGTTCAGCTGGCCGGTAATGGCCCGGTCCCAATCCGTTCTGCCTATGACATGGCGAACCTGGCCCAATGCCTCCTGCTCCATGGCGCCGCGGATGGCATACTCGCGCTGCTGTCTGCGGATGTTGTCATGCTTCATGGCATCCCGCAGGGAGTAGCGGCGGCACACCCACTCCGGCAATCCCTCGGCAAAATGCCGGGCACAGATGCTGCACAGCCCCTGGATGCTGATCACCACCCGGTCCAGCAGCCCGCAGCCCTTGGCAGCGTTGACCATGGCCAGGGTATGGCCCCACTCCGTCCCCCAGATGTGGATGACATCCGGCTGGAAGTCTGCCAGTTCCCGGGCGAATTGATTTTCCAGCCGGGGAAGATACACATGGGGGGCATCCTCGGAGAAGAGGACATACTGGGTGTGTGCATCCAGGCTGCCTGCGGCTTTTGGGCCGGGGCAATAAAGGCGCAGGGCAATGGACGCATCCCCTCGGAGCTCGTCCAGCACATGATCCACCCACAGCCCCCCTGTACCGCCGATGCCCATACTCCGGCTGACAGCGGTAGGAATCATGTTACATAGCCACACAAGTTTCATTTCGTCCGTTTCCTTTTTTTGAAATCCAGGCATTCTTTCCCGGTAATTAGGATTATTCTATCATACCCCGCCCCATCCGGCAACAGAAATTTCCCCGCCTCCAAAGGAAGCGGGGAAAGGGAATCACCGTCCGGAGCAGCGGCGGACAATGGCCTGCATCTGCTCCATGTGCCGCATCATATCCTGGCACAGGGCAATCTGGTTCCGGGTACGCACCAGATTGTGCTCTGGATACAGCGTTTTGAAATAAGGGTCTCCCCGGAGATAGTCGTCCAGGAAGCGCACCGCCACCTCCGCCGTCATGCAGAAGCTGCTGACCGCCAAGGTATCCAGCTCCTCCTGAGTCATGCAGTCGGCGGTTCTTTCCAGGAAGCCCTCAGCAAAGGCTGTGAAGGCATCCAGGTTCACCCCGACCTTGTCGTACTCCGGCGAATCCTCCAGCACGTAGTTGGCGGCGAACCGGATGGCATCCCCGAAATCGTGGCCAATCAGACCGGGCATCACCGTGTCCAGATCAATGACCACCAGGGGTGCGCCGGTTTTGTTATCGAAGAGCACATTGTTGATTTTGGTATCGTTGTGGGTCACCCGAAGGGGCAGCCGCCCGGCCTTACCCAAATCGGTGAGGGTACAGGCCGTATCCTGCACCGAGAGCAGATACGCAATCTCCGGCTGGACGGATTCGGCCCGGTGGGCAACATCCTCTGCCACCGCAGTTACCAGACTCTCATAGCGGGTGCGGGTGTTATGGAAATTAGGGATAGTCTCCACCAGCAGGTGGATATCGAAATCCGCCAGCTGGGTCTGGAACTCACCGAAGGCACGGCCCGCATTGCGCAGAATCACCGGGTCGGTGGTGGCGCTGTAGGTGGCGGAATCCACATAATTCATCACTCGCCAGAAATTCTCTCCATCCAGAAGATAGGTCTTCCGGTCTGCGGTGTGGTGAAAATGGAGATTGCGCCGGTCCGGGCACTTCCTGCGGATGTGCTCCGTCACCAGGTCGATATTGTTCATCAGGCCGATGGGGTTGCGAAATGCGTAGGTATTCACATTTTGAACCAGGAAGGACTTCTTCGCGCCGTCCTCCAGCCGGACATTGATTTTATAGGTGCGATTCACGTTGCCTACCTGGATAAACTCATAATCCAGATACGTACCGGGTAGCCGGAAGGCGGCACATACCGCTTTCATTTTTTCATCCATGCATATCCTCCTTACAGCTGTCCAGGGAACAGCGTGTCAATGGCGTTGCGGGCGGCATTTTGCTCTGCGCGCTTTTTGCTGCTGCCCTGCCCCTTGCCCACAACGGTGCCGTTCAGAGCGACCTCCACAACAAAATGCTTGTCGTGATCCGGGCCAGAGGCGGCCACCAGGCTGTAGGCCAGCACCTGATTGCGCTTCTGCTGCACCAGCTCCTGGAGCTGGGTCTTGTAGTCTGCGTTGTGGAGCTTGGTGACAGGAACCTGCACCAGGATAAAGCGCTGGATAAACCGCAACGCCGCCTCCATGCCGCCGTCCAGGAAGGAAGCGGCAATCACCGATTCCACTGCATCCGCCAGAATAGAATCCCGGCTTCTGCCGCCCCCCTGCTCCTCGCCGTGGCCCAGAAGCAGATGGTCTCCCAAGTGGATGGTATTGGCCACGGCAGCCAGGGTTGTCTCGCAGACCATGTCCGCCCGCATTCGGGTGAGCTCTCCCTCCGGGCGATCCGGGAAATTGCGGTAGAGATACTCCGCCACCAGCATACCCAGAATGCTGTCCCCCAAAAACTCCAGCCGCTCGTTGCTGAGCAGACTGTTGTGCCAGCGCTCGTTGGCGTAGGAGGAATGGGTCAGCGCATTTTGCAGCAGGGAAATATTGTGAAATTGATAGCCGATGGCAGCCTCCAGGTCTTTAATCATTGTGTTTTTGCTCCTTTGCCTCTGCCAGAAGCTGAAGGGCATACTCCAGCTCCGGCACCATATCGTTCTTCGCCGCCTGGGCTGCCTGGTTCACCGCATTGCAGAAGGCCACCGCATCCGAAGCACCATGGGCCTTGATTACCGGCTTCCGGATACCCAGGAACTGGGTGCCGCCGATTTCCCGGTAGTCCATCAGCTTCGTCATATCCTTAACCCCGGAGGAGCACAGCAGATACCCCAGCTTGCTTCCCAAATTCTTTTGGAACATCCGCTTCATCAGGCTGCCCATAAACATGGCCGTGCCCTCGATGGATTTCAGAAGTACGTTGCCGGAGAAGCCGTCGCAGACCACTACGTCAACCTCTCCCAAGGGTACATCCCTGGCCTCCACATTGCCTACAAAGTTCAGCAGTCCTTTGGCGTGGACATCTTGCAGCAGGGCATAGGCATCCTTTTGCAGCTGGGTGCCCTTGCTGTCCTCGGTGCCGATGTTCAGCAGCCCCACCCGGGGGGCAGGGATGCCCAGCTGCTTCCGGGCGTAAGCAGAACCCACCAGGCCGAATTGCAGCAAAAACTCTGGGGTGCACTCGGCATTGGCGCCGCAGTCGCAGATTACGGTTTTGCCACCCTTTTTATTGGGGACAGTAGGGGCCATGGCGGCCCGGCGAATGCCCTTCACCCGCTTGACCAGCAGCGTGGCACCGGTGAGCAGGGCACCGGTGGAGCCGGCGGAGACAAAGGCATCCCCCTTGCCGTCGGCCAGGAGCTTCAGCCCCAATACCATGGAGGAATTCTTCCGCTTGTGAATCACAGAGGCGGGATCGTCATGCATATCCACCACATCGTCGGCATTAAAAATCTCCACACCCTCCGGCAAATCTGCAATGCCGTGGTTTCCCATGACCTCCAGAATAGAGGCACCCCGGCCCACCAGAATAATCTCTGAACCGTATTTTTTCGCCGCTTCAAAGGCACCCAGAACGGCAGCCTCCGGGGCATTGTCACCGCCCATGGCATCGAGAATAATTTTCATTGTTTCACCCCTTTTAGATTCCGTTGGCAACCATTGCGTCAATGATTGCCAGCGAGCGATGGGAAATCGCCAGATTCTTCTCTGCTTTCTTACGAATCCGCTGTTCCAGCGGGGAAATGATGCTGAAATTGATATTCATGGGCTGGAAATTCTCAATGGAGCTGTCGCTGATATAGCTGCCCAGGGCGCCGATTGCCGTGGTCTTGGGGAAATCCGGTATCGGCCGCCCCTGTACCTTGGCCGCCATGGCCACCGCCGCCAGGAAGCCCGAGGCCGTGGACTCCACATAGCCCTCCACCCCGGTCATTTGCCCGGCAAAGGCAACCAGGGGATTGCGCCGGTCTGCATAATACCGGTCCAGGAGCTTGGGACTTTGCAGGAAGGTATTCTGGTGCATCACGCCATAGCGGACGAACTCCGCATCGTGCAGCGCCGGAATCATGGAGAATACCCGCTTTTGCTCCCCGAATTTCAGGTGGGTCTGGAAGCCCACCAGATTGAAAACGCTTTTTGCCGCATTGTCCTGCCGCAGCTGGAGCACGGCATAGGGCTCGCAGCCGGTCTTTGGGTCGGTGAGGCCCACCGGCTTCATGGGGCCGAAGCGCAGGGTATCCTGCCCTCTTCTGGCCATAACCTCCACCGGCATACAGCCCTCAAACACGTTGCGGTCCTCGAAGCCGTGAATCTCCGCCTCCTCGGCAAAAATCAGCTCCCGGACGAAGGTCTCGTACTGCTCCCGGTTCAGGGCGCAGTTGATGTAATCCGGGGTTCCCCGGTCGTAGCGGGACTGCCACCAGGCAAGCTGCATATCCACCGATTCCGCAGTGACCAGGGGAGCCGCCGCGTCGAAAAAGTGCAGGTAGTCCGCCCCGAAGTAGGCCCCGATGGCCTCTGACAGACCATCCGAGGTCAAAGGGCCCGTGGCAACAATCACCGGCCCCTCCGGCACCTGGGTCACCTCTGCCGGAATCACACGGATATTGGGGTTGGATTTTATCTTCTCCGTGACCATGGCTGCAAAGCCTGCCCGATCCACAGCCAGGCAGCCGCCAGCCTCCACCCGGGTGGCCTCGGCGCACTCCATAATCAGGCTGCCGCAGCGGCGCAGCTCCTCCTTCAGCAGACCGACGGCATTTTCCAGCCGGTCACCCCGCAGGGAGTTGGAGCACACCAGCTCCGCAAAATCCGGGCTGTGATGGGCCGGGGTCATCTTGGTGGGCTTCATCTCGTACAGCTCCACGGAGATGCCCCGCCGGGCCAGCTGCCAGGCAGCCTCCGAACCCGCCAGGCCCGCACCGATAACCTTTACAATCATGACTGCACCTTCTTTTTCGTGGCAGTTGTCTTGGCAGCGGTCTTCTTGGCTGCCGTCTTTTTCCCGGTAGTCTTCTTTGCCCCGGCGGTTGTTTTCTTTACGGCGGTCTTCTTCGCCGGAGCGGCTTTTTTCGCCGCTGCCTTTTGGGGGGCTTCCGCCTCCGGGGAGGCATCCTGGGCCGGCTGGCCGTCCTCCTCCTTGGGCTTTTTCTTATAGTAGCCCCGCTGGTCCTCCGGCAGGAAGCGGGGGCATTTTTCGTTGATGCAGAAGGGCTTCATTCTGCCCCGGCCGGACTTCTTGAACAATGTCTGGCCGCACTCCGGGCAATCCTCGGCTGTGGGCACATCCCAGGTCATAAAGCCGCACTCCGCTCCCCGCTCACAGGCATAGTAGGCAAAGCCCCGCTTGGACTTGCGCTTTAGGATGGTGCCGCCGCACTTGGGGCACCGGCCCGGCATCCGCTCCACCAGGGGCTTGGCGTTCTTACACTCCGGGAAGCCCGGACAGGCCAGGAATTTGCCGAAGCGGCCCATTTTGATAACCATCTTCCGGCCGCAGAGCTCGCAGACCTCATCGGTCTCCTCCTCCGGCACCTTCAGCCGGACCCCCTCCAGGGCAATCTCGGCGTCCTTCAATTCCTTTTCGAAATCACGGTAGAAGTCATGGAGCAGGTCAACCCAATTCTGCTTGCCCTCCTCCACGGCGTCCAGACGGTTTTCCATATTGGCAGTGAATTCCACATCGATGATATCCCGGAAGCGCTCCACCATCAGCCCCGTAACCACCTCGCCCAGAGCCGTGGGCACCAGGTGCTTGTCCTCTTTCACCACATACTCCCGGTCCTCAATGGTGGAGATGGTAGCGGCATAGGTGGAAGGACGGCCCACGCCCTTTTCCTCCATGGCCTTTACCAGGCTGGCCTCGGTAAACCGGGCCGGGGGCTGGGTGAAATGCTGCTGCTTGTCGAACTTGGTGGGCAGGGTCTGCTCATCCACCTGCAAATCCGGCAGCGGGGAGCCGTTGGCCTCCGTCTCATCATCCCGGCCCTCCTCATAGACGGCAATAAAGCCAGGGAAGCGAAGGCTTTGGTTGGTGGAGCGGAAGGTGTGGCCTGCACACGCCGTATCGATGGACACGGTATCGTACACCGCATTGGCCATCTGGCTTGCCAGGAAGCGGCTCCAAATCAGCTTATACAGCCGGTATTGGTCCGCCGTCAGACTGCCGCGCACCCGCTCCGGGTCCAGCTCCACATGGGTGGGGCGGATGGCCTCGTGGGCATCCTGGGCACCGGCCTTGGTCTTATACACATGGAAGGAGCCGTAGTAATAGTCCTTCCCATAGCGGCTGCGGATAAAATCGGCGGCTGCGGCCATGGCCTCGTCGGAAAGCCGCAGGGAGTCGGTACGCATGTAGGTAATCAGACCCAGGGTGCCCTCTCCCTCCACGTCCACGCCCTCATAGAGCTGCTGGGCAATCATCATGGTCCGCTTGGGGGTCATGCTCAGCTTGCGGGATGCCTCCTGCTGCAAGGTGGAGGTGGTAAAGGGAGGCGCTGCCGTGCGCTTCTTCTCCGCTTTTTTCACATTGGTAACCACAAAGGGGCCGTCCTTTACATCGTCGATGACGGCCTGGGTCTGGGCTTCGTTTTCCAGCTCCCGCTTTTTCTCCTCGCCGTAATAGTGGGCCACAAAGCTGCCGGGCTTTCCCTGACGGTTCAGGGTCACGTCCAAGGACCAATACTCCCTGGGCCGGAATGCACGGATTTCATTTTCCCTGTCCACCACCATCCGGGTGGCCACGGACTGGACACGTCCGGCGGAAAGGCCCCGGCGCACCTTCTTCCAAAGCAGCGGGGAGAGCTGGTAGCCGACAATCCGGTCCAGAATCCGCCGGGCCTGCTGGGCATCCACCAGGTCATAGTCGATATCCCGGGGGTGCTGGATGGACTCCCGCACCACCCGCTGGGTAATTTCGTTAAAGGTGACCCGGTGTGCCTTCTCGTCGGAGAGATTCAGCAGCTCCTTCAGATGCCAGGAGATGGCTTCCCCCTCCCGGTCCGGGTCCGTTGCCAGGTAGACGGTCTGCACCCCTGCGGCATCCTTCTTCAGCTCCTTGATCAGCTCTTCCTTGCCCCGGACAGGGATGTAGTCCGGCTTAAAATCATGCTCCAAATCTACGCCCATTTTGCTCTTGGGCAGGTCCCGCAGATGGCCCATGCTGGCTTTTACCAGGTAGTCCGGGCCCAGGTATTTTCCAATGGTCTTCGCCTTGGAGGGCGACTCCACAATGACAAGATTGGTTGGTTTTGCCATGAACAACTTCCTTCTCCATATTTGTTTTCCTATTTACGCACAACCCGGTTGCCGGGGAGGCGGAGAATCACCTTTTTCAGCTCCAGCATAGTCAGGCTTCGCAGAAGCATGCCGGAGGGAATGCCGGTTTCGGCAATCAGGTCGTCCACCCGCTTTTCGGTGCTGCCCAGGGCAGACACAATGCGCTTTTCCTCCTCTGATAGGGCAGGGAGTGGGGTTTTTCTGTCAATATAAGGTGTTTCCGCCGGATTGTCAATGTCTTTTTTCGGTATTTGTGGGGTTTTTCCCTGTTTTCTCTGGGAAGGCACCGGTGCCGGGGCGGGAAAATCGCCGCTGCGCCGGGGTGCCTCCGCCCTTCGAATTTTATCCGGGAATAGGGGCAGATATTCACTGAGGATGTCCCAGCCGCAGGTGACGGAGCCCGCTCCCTCTTTCAAAAGCCGGTTGCTCCCGGCGAAGGTGGGCAAATCCACATTCCCCGGCACCGCAAACACATCCCGATTCTGGCTCAATGCCTGCCGGGCAGTGCTCAATGCGCCGCTGCGCTCCGGAGCCTCCACCACCAGGGTAGCCACGCTGAGGCCGCTGATAAGGCGGTTGCGTTTTGGGAAGTTCCACTTATAGCCCGGTGTTTTGGGCAGGAATTCCGAAAGGATGCAGCCGCAGGTCTCCACTCGCTGGAACAGCTCCTTGTTCTCCCTGGGGAAAATTACGTCCACCCCGGTGCCCAGCACACCTACAGTAGGGGTGCCTGTCTGTAAGGCCCCCTGCATGGCAGCGGCATCGATACCTGTTGCCAGGCCGGAGACCACCATACCGCCGCAGGCGCAGATTTCACCGGCAATTCTCCCCGCCGCTGCCTGGCCATAGGCGGTGCTTTTCCGGGTGCCCACCACACTGACCACCGGCACTCCATCAAACTGAGGGAAGGTGCCCTTATAATACAGCACCAGGGGCGGGTCGTAGATATTTTTCAGCCGCTGGGGATATGCCTCGTCCTGGAAGGTGAGAATATGAATTCCCTCCCGGTGGCAGTAGTCCAGGGCGGCCCGGTACAGGGCCAGATTTTTATCCGACAGGGAGAGCTTTCCCTGGGCGGAAATGCCCGAGAAAACGTCGAACTCCGGGGGCGCTGCCTGATACACCGCCTCCGGCGACTGGAAAGACTGGAGCAGCAGCAATTTCTGATGCTCATTCAGATTGGGCCGATGGGCCAGCCACAGCCAGTATTCCAGCATGTTCTCTCTCCCCTTTTTATTTTTTCATCTGCCACATCACTATGGTGGCTGCCACGGCGGCATTCAAAGACTCACAGTGGGGGTTCATTGGGATAATCAGCTTCCGCTCTGCCTGTTCCAGAATCTCCTGGCGGGCACCCTGGCCCTCGCTGCCAATAACCACTGCCATCCCGGCAAGGTCTGCTCCCCGGATGTCCACGGAATGGGCATCCAGCGCCGTGACGGCAATGGGGATGTGCTCCCGGGCAAAGGCCTCCCGGGCCTGGGCCCAGGGGACGGAAACCACCGGGGTACGGAACACCGCCCCCATGCTGGAGCGAACCACCTTATGACTATAGGGGTCGGCGCATCCCTCCAGCAGTGCCACCGGAATATCCAGTGCATCCGCCGTCCGCAGAATTGTGCCCAGATTTCCCGGGTCCTGGATGCCGTCCAGCAGGAGCATACCGGGCCTGGGGCAGAAGGCGGTGCGCTCCGGCAGACGGCACAGGAACACTGCCCCCTGAGGGGCCGCCATGGGGGAGACGGATTCCATCACGTCCCCCGGCACCCGCACCAGGCGCACATTCTCCGGCACCTCCGCCGGAACCCCATCGGACAAAATCACCGTGTCCAGCCCCGGGAAATAACGCACCGCCTCTTGCAGCAGCTTGGTGCCGTCGGCAACGAAGAGGCCGGTATTCTCCCGCTCCTTTCGGGAGGTCAGCAGACGCTTCACCTGCTGGAGCAGGGGATTTTTTCTGGATGTGATGCGTTCTTCCCTCACAGCTTCTGCATAGCCTCCAAAGCGTTCATATCTCCCAGAACTGCCAGTACATCCTCCGGCCGGATTTCGTAGTCCGCCGAGGGGGAAACCATGGTCTTATCGCCGTTCTTAATGGCAATGATATTGATGTCCATTTTGGCCCGGACATTCAGCTGACGGATGGTTTTGTTGGCCCAGGATTTGGGGGCGGGAACCTCCAGGATGCCATAGTCCTTGGAAAGCTCGATGTAATCCAGCACGTTGTGGGACTGCAAAATCCGGGCAAGCCGCTGGGCCTGCTCCAGCTCCGGAACCACCACCTGATCCACCCCCAGCTTTTCCAGCACCCGGCAGTGCATTTCGTCATGGGCCTTGCAGACCAGCTTGGGAATCCCCAGCTCCTGAAGGTTCATCACCGTCAGCACCGAGGCTGCCAGATTGTCACCAATGGCCACCACGGCGCAGTCAAAATTCCGGGCGCCCAGGGCACGGAGAACCTCCTTGTCCTGGCCGTCCCCCACCACTGCGTGGGTCACATCCCCGGAGAGCTGCTGCACCAGCTCCGGGCGCACGTCCATAGCCAGCACCTCTGCCCCCAGGCTGCTCAGGCTTTTTGCCAGGCCGGAGCCAAAACGCCCCAGGCCGATTATCATATAGGATTTCATGGAATACCTCCTATCCAATCAGCAGGCTGGTTTCCGCATAGCGGAACCGCTCCACTGCCTGGTCGCCCATCAGGAAGCCCAGGCTGATGGTGAGCACCCCCACCCGGCCGAAATACATAAACACAATAATCAAAATCTTTGCAGGTACGCTGAGCAGGGTGGTTGCTCCGGCTGTCAGGCCCACTGTAGCCAGAGCGGAAACCGACTCAAACAAAGCGTCGGTGAAATTCACAGGGGAGGTGGCGCTGACGAAAATCCCCCCGAACATAGCCAGGGCAATCATCACCAGGGAGATGGTCATGGCGTTCATCACCTGCTCCTCCGGGATGGTGTGGTGGTATACCGTGACGGTGCTCCTGCCCCGGATGCGGGTGCCGATAAACAGCAGCAGCACCAGGAAGGTTACGGTTTTCAAGCCGCCCGCCGTGGAGCCGGAGGAGCCGCCAACCATCATCAGCATCATGGACACAGCCTTGCCTCCCTCCGTCAGCCCCGCCTGGTTCAGTCCGTCGAATCCGGCGGTTCGCAGGGTCAGCGACTGGAAGAGGCCACCCAGCAGCTTGCCCCCCAGGCTGAGATTGCCCAGGGTCTGGGGATTGTTCCATTCCAGAATGCAAATCAGAATCCAGCCCGATAGGATCAGACTGCCAGTGGCCAGAAGCACCAGCCGGGAATAGACGCTGAGCTTGTGCCAGCGGCGTTTCTGAGCCACATCCTCCCAGACCAAAAAGCCCAGGCCGCCCACGGCAATCAGGCTGCCCAAGGTCAGCAGCACCACCGGGTCATTTTGGAACAGCTGCACACTGGTGCCCGGGGCTATCTCACCAAAGATATCAAAGCCCGCATTGCAAAAGGCGGAAATGGCATGGAAAATTCCCCACTGCAACGCCTTGGCCAGACCGTATTGGGGCCAGAACCGGCAGGCAAGGATCAGCGCCCCCGCCGCCTGGAAGGCCAGGCTGCCGAAAATCACCATCCGCTGCAAACGCACCACGCCGTTCATCTCGTTCAGGGAGAGGGCTTGGGCAATAATCATCCGCTGGCGAAGCCCCACCTTCCGGCGAAACAGGAAAATCACCAGAGTGGCCGCCGACATAAAGCCCAGGCCGCCCACCTCAATCAGGCACAGCAGCACCAGCTGGCCGAAGCCGCTCCACTGGCTCCAGGTGTCGAAGGGGGTCAGCCCTGTGACACAGGTGGCGGAGGTGGCGGTAAACAGCGCAGGCAAAAAAGCGCAGGGTCTGCCGCTGCGGGAAGATGCGGGCAGCATCAGCAGCAGCGTTCCCGTCAGGATAATTCCCAGAAAGCAAAGTGCAATCAGCCTGGTTGCACGCATGGGCTTTCTGTGGCGCTTCACGCTCCCCTGCCTGCCCCGCTGAAAAACATACAAGACACATTCCTCCTCAGGCACAGCATACCTATTTTGCACAGTACCCTTTATTATAAGCAACAGAGTTTCAATTTGCAAGTCTCTTTTCTCAAAGCGCCAAACTTTTCGATAAATAAAAAAGCATTTCCGCTGACATCTCGAACAATAATGTCTATCCGACTTGTATTGGTATGAGGACGTCCGGCGGTATACTCATGTTCAATTTCAATCCGATCAGGGGAATACCCCAGCTCATTTACCAAACGGTTAAAATAAAGGATCGAGACATTTCTTCATCGCCCTTAATCTCTCTGATAACTTGACCTTGGATTATACCTTGATATTCGATTTTATTCTTGCCCAGATCCATCTTTGCGACAACTTTTTGGGGTTGGTTGTCTATATATTTTTTAATTAGGGTGCGATCCATTTCTTGCCCTCCGTTATTCGAATAAATATACACATGTTATTATTTGCGGAACAATTCGTCCAGTGTTTTTCCGTTCTTGTTCTTCCATTCGACCCAGCCATTTGTGCTACCACCAAGAACAAACATGGCAGCAGAGCTGGGGGATGTAAAGGATACAGAAACGTTCAGCTTGTATTTGCCACCAATATCAACAATATTGCCGTTTTTAATTGCGGTTTGCCGCTGCTTTTCAATATTATCGGAATGGCACTTACGGCTCATATCAATCTCCGAGCCTTCTAACACTTCAAATTTTTCACCGTCGTAAACACCAAATGCTTGGACACCGTTTCTGGTTGTATGCAGGGTGTTGGCCTCATTCAGCGTTGACTTGGAGTTGTCCATTTTATATCCCTGTGTGGCCATAATGAATTTGATTTCCTCATACACTTCTTCGATCAACGGCAAATCATATTCATCGATTTCGTATTTGGGATTGACTGTGTTTTCTACCTTATACCGTTTGGATTCAGTCGCCTTATTTATGGCATAAGCTTCAAGGCCGCTGATCATATCCAATGAAAAAGTTTTGCTGTCAGCCAAAAACATGATTGCCTTGTTCCAAAAGTCTTTGGAACGATTGTGATCATCCAGACGGCTAACACCATTTCTCGTCTGGCCGATATATATTTGAGCAATCTTGTTATCGTCATTTTCGCTGATTAGGTAGTAAATACCGGGACGATTGATTCCGGTTAATTTTTTAGCTTCTGAAAGTAGCGGACGAGGAATGACATAAGTGGTCATGGTAGATAAATGGCGACGAATGGAGCGAATGCCATCTGGTTGACCATTGTGGTATATAATTTCAAGTTTTTTACTAATAGCCATATCTGTATTCTCCATACTTCTATTACTGTGCGTTGCCCTGTTCCAACGCCAATCCAATCAACCGGTCGGCTTGATCTGCCATAAACAGTGGGATATTCAGCACATCATCATCAAGCTTCAGATTATCCAGAGAGAATCGAATACGGAGTTTGACCTTGTCAGGGAACAGTTCCTTGAACTTCTTCATACTCTTGCTGGTTGTGTTGGCTTCGGATTTGACCTCCACGGGGAAGATGTCGTTCTCCCGCTGAATGAGGAAATCCACTTCGTAAGGTGGGTTGTTCTGACTCCAATAACGGGGCATGACTTCAAACTGAGTAATTAAAGTCTGCAACACAAAGTTTTCGGTTAATGCGCCTTTGAATTCAGTAAATAGGCGGTTCCCTTCGCCAAAGGCAGTGGGAGCCAACTGTGCCAGACGGCGGAGCAGTCCCACATCTACCAAATAAATCTTGAAAGCGGACAAGTCATCGTAAGCTGCAATCGGCAAGCCGGGAGCTGAGCTGCGGTAGATTTTATGAACCAATCGGGCATCCACCAGCCACTGCAAAGCATCCTCGTACTCACGGGCTCTGGCCCCCTCTTTGACAACCTTGTAGATAAACTTTTTATTCTCCCTTGCCAGTTGAGAAGGAATCGATTTCCAGATCATTGAGATTTTCGGGAACTCGCTGAGGTTAGGATGTTTTGCAAAATCACGCTCATAGGCTCCGATGATTCCGGACAATGCTTCCTGCATGGCCGAAACATCCCGTGCCTCCGTCCACATCAATACCGGCTCCGGCATACCACCGGTAACATAGTACATCTTCAGCTTCTCATACAGCGGATTAAAGAAGGCGTCAGGGATAGGTTCAAGGGTATCCACCTGTTCCAGATACTGCGCCAGATTTTCA
>ENA-OZAA01000592-OZAA01000592.1-human-gut-metagenome-genome-assembly--contig:-NODE-592-length-17053-cov-27.846806_pt1 | contig 17053 bp, 5 predicted proteins | sample MGYA00244204_ERZ653492 | MGnify/ENA primary metagenome ERZ653492 (study PRJEB26926, sample SAMN06164980) | human gut metagenome | biome: ENVO:00009003; feature: ENVO:2100002; material: ENVO:00002003... | reverse complement strand
CAACATCGCCTCGCTTTATCCGCCACCGGCGGCGCTTCGGCGACGTTGCCCGCGTCCTCAGTTAGCTTGTTCCACTGCGGCGCGGCTGTTGGTGGCTTGTTCATCGGGGTTTATCAAGTCGTTGCCTTTTCCTTTGTAAGAGTGCATCTTCGTGAGAGCGCATTTCCGCTCAAAATGATTAACTTGATATATCTATATTGTAGGGATATGGTGAGTTCGACCATTTAAAAAATCCCCGCCTCAACTCAATAAATCACTGCCGCGGCACCCTGTTACCATACATTATATATATACGCCTTTCGCATAGCGGATATATAAAAGAAACATACCCGCAAAATCATATTTTTGATTCAACAGCGGCATATAGAGCCTTTTATATTTCCTTTAAAGCCGTTTAATCGAAAAATCAGCCTTATTTTTCTAAAACATAATGAATTTTTGTGCAACATTACCCACAAAAAATCGAACTATTGTTCTTGTGAATAAATAACGCGGCATTTTTAATCGGAAAATGTAATGAAAATGACGTTTTTCGACAGTTTCGATAAAAGTGTATCGGTTTTTACCTATAATTTTCCGCTTTTCTTTTGTGCATAACGCACAAAAATAATTAAAAATATTTAAACTTGTTGACAAGCTGCGGCGCAAAGGGGTATTCTTTACATGAGGGATAATTATACCCTTTTGCTTTGCATTGCCCGAGCAGAGCAATTATTCTGTCGCCAATGTGTTCCGTCAATTTGCGGGAGACGGGATGCTCAATATATGGTGAAATTTTTAAATGGAGGTGTAATTTTTGAAGAAAATGAAACGCTTGTTGGCAGTCATCCTTGCTTCGCTGCTCATCTTGTCCTCGGCAACCGCCGCGGCGAGCGCGTACAAGTACGATTCTTACAAGGATGGCAAGCTGACAAAGTACGACTTTACCGATTCTGCGGTTCTGACCACAGAGCAGTATGCGTCTATGTTGCTTGACTATGCCGATGAGGCGCTCGCCAAAGAGAACATCACGATGGATCTTTCGATTCTCGGTAAGCTTGATGCGACGTCTATAGACAATGCTCTTTCGAGTGTCTATAAGCTCATCGACAGCAACGGAGCCATTCTTAATCTGGCCGGCGACCTGAAAGATGTCAAGGTTTCCGCAATAAAGGACGCACGTCGAAGCAACGGAACCGATGTAGCGGTTATCAACTCGCTTTTGCAGTTCCTTGCGGACAACAACCCGATCATCAAGAAGGTTGTTCTCGGCGGTATCGGTAAGCAGAGACGAGACGGCGGCGTCAGCCTTGGTGTTGCCAACTCGTTCGTCAAGGTCGATCTGAATATCGAAGTCATGCTCAGAGAGCTTCTCTGGGGTCTTGCGTATCCGAATACGGCATACAACAGCAGCACGACTGTCGATACGATGCTTCAGACCATCATTCAGAATGCTCTCGCAGGCGTACCGATAATTCCCGAAAGCGTCAGGAATCTCGTTAACCTCAATTCGACAAAGTCAACCTATGACTTCATTGAGGATCTGCTTCAGGCGGCTTATAATGATATGGCTGTCCCGATGCTCAACGAGCAGGTTATTCCGTGGCTCGAGATGCAGATTCGCTGCGATGAGACGGGCACTCTTGCCGATCTGTTCAACACAGGTTATCAGGTTCAGACTTATACTGTCCCCGCGGGCAGCACTTTGGTCGGCGAACTTAATAACATCGCAGGACAGATTGTCAACGGACTTCTGAAGGGCTACACCGGCTGGGTAGGCGGAGACAACTCCAAGCTCACCGACAACGTAGTCTCGGTTGCGAGATTTGTTCTCAAGAAGACCGGCGGTTACTTCTTCCCGGATTGGCAGAAGCATATCGCAACACCGGAAGAGATCGATGCTATGAGCAAGGAGGAGCTTATTGCTTACATTGCTCGCTCGGTCATTAACGCATCAGTCGGCTATATGTACATCCCCGAGGATGTTACGACTGTTGTCGGAGTTACATGGGAGGCTGTCAAGCAGCTCATGGCTCAGTTCCTTCCCGAAAGAGATTACAGCAATTATCCCAAGACTATTGACGGTATTCTTGATATGCTTGCGGATTATGTTGCTTACAACGTCAACCCCGGTATCGACCTTAATGCGGGCAGCCTCAAAGAGGCGCTCAATTACGGTTCCGGATTCGAGAGCATGTTGACTACTGCCGTTCAGTGGCTTAAAGCTGACCCGCAGTTCTACACGGGTCTCCTTCCCGACACGACGGTTGATACCTCTAACGGATGGAAAGCACTCGATGATATCATCTTCAAGCTGTTAGACAAAACACTTCTTCCCGCAAAATTTGCTGACAGCGGCAGTGAGACCATCTTAAAGGATGTCGTTTATTCTGTCCTTAACGGATTGATCCTTAACCAGGATCTGACCTGCCTTACCGACCTCTTCGAGAGAAATCAGAACGGCGCATTCGCCAAGCAGACTGTCAAGAAGAGCATCGTAAGACTTGTCACAGACATCCTCAACGCGATTATCCCCGGAACGATTACGACGAAGTACTATGACTCACTCGACGCCATAGTGAAGAACAATGAGCTTGCCAACATCGTTGAGAACCTTATCAGCTCTCTTAACGGCAACAAGGGCAAACTTGTTCCGCCTATCGTCAATATCGTGGCCCAGGTAATGGGTCTGGCGGATAAATCCAAGTTCGGCCAGATGAAGTTTACCGGTCCGACCAGAGCATCCGATGCTTACACCGTTACGATCTACAACGGATCCAAGGGTATAAACAGAGGCTACACTGACAAGAACGGCAACTTCACTCAGGACGCTCTCTATAAGTATAGAATTGCGAGCGTTTCGGCGACTGCCTATAATATGGCGGGCAACGGAACCAATGTCGGAGTCTCCGGTGTTAAGGCCGGCGATATAATCAACGGCGGATTCTCCAAGGACATCGCCGTGTCCAAGCCCGGTGCAACGGATACCACCGTCGTCCTCACGGTCGGCTACTTTATCCTCACCGAGAACGGCGAATCGCTCACAGGCACTACTCCGCTTTACGCTTCGTACTATACTTATTACAGTTCCGATACTCAGGACGATTCTGAGCCCAAGGACATTGAGACGATTACCGGAAAATTGAGACTTGTTAAGCCTCGCGCCGGATTTATCAACCAGAATGAGGCTCTTAATAAAATCGACAGCGTCCGTGTAAGAATCAACAGAGTTAAGGATGCCGGACATCTGACGAAATCTACTTATACTCAGAATGCATCCACGTTTAAGAACAATAGCGGAACATTCTTTAAAGATGTAGGCTTCTCGGGTGAAACGAAAAACGAAAACACTAATATAACCGAAATCCTTTGGGAGGCAAAAGCAGGAGCAGACAGAACAGCGCTTGCCGACGGAACATATACGATTGATTATTCCGTTAAAGGAACAAGAACGGCTTCTATCGGCGGTAAAACCGGTACGGTTAGCGGCTCTGCCTCGATCTTTGTCTACAATGACTATGAGGTTCCTGCCAAGTACAGCCAGTATTCCGGCGAGCAGCGTCAGCGCGCTAACTACAGCGCAGATGCGGACGCAGAGTGGGCAGAGTATCAGGCAGCTCTTATAGCAGCCGCCAACTATTCTCTCAGACCCAAGCTGAAAGCTAACTTCAGCAATGCCTCTTATCTCGCAGCCTATCAGACGATCTCCACGAGATTGACCGCAGCTGCCGAGGCTCTTGATGCAAAGCTGGCTTCTGCTTCCGTTGATTCGCTCAAGACCGCCGTTGAGACAGTCCAGGGCGCACCCAATCCGGAAGGCTCCGTCTACTGGGATCAGGGATATAACTTCTTCGGTTACGATGATTTTAATTCCGTCTCCTGGAACGGCTGGAAGGAAGCCAGAAACCGCGCGATGAATCTCTACAACTCGACCAAGGCTCCCGAGGAGCCGGTTGCTCCCGAGCATCCCGGCGAGGGCGCCAACGAGTGCCAGCTTGCTACTTATAATAAGAAGTATGCACAGTGGGAGAAGGATCACGCAGCTTGGGAGACCAAGATGGCTACGTGGAAAGCACCCACTATATCCTCCGTCGATGTTGCTTATGCAGAGCAGCAGATAGCGCTTTGGGGTCCCAGACTCATAAAGCTTGACGCTGTTAAGACGCATCTCGACGCGGCTATAGCAATGTGCACCATCAACCCCGCCGATGCTTCCAAGTATGACGCGGAGAGATGGGAAGCATACTCGCAGGCATTTGCCTACGCGCAGAATGTTTCCACTTCGTTCAATGCCTCCACGACCAAGCGCACGCAGGTCAGAGAAGCTATGAACAACCTTATCTACAACTGGAAGCGCCTTATTGCAGCCGAAGTAACGATCGTTACCTTCACCTTCACGGTGAACGGCGAAGTCCATGCGGTTCTTACCGGCAATCAGGGCGATCCCGTTGATCTCAGCACGATTGCAGCGCCCGACGCACCTGTCGGAATGCACTTTGTCAGCTGGGGCAATGTACCCGCAACGTTTGACGCCGACGCCTCCTTCGAGGCAGTGTTCGCAAACAACACGGATACAAAGTATACTGTAAATGTTTATAATATGGACACCACCGGCGCTTATCCGTCAGCTCCCGACAGCACCTATCAGGGTGCCGGCGAGACCGGTTCGACCGCCGACATAACCGCCGACGCAGCTCCCGCAGAGGGCTTCTCGCTCGATTCCGCGAAGAGCGTCCTTACCGGCACTATCGCCGCTGACGGTTCTCTTGTCCTCAGCATTTACTATTCGCGTAACCAGTACACCGTAACATATGCCAATACGGACCTCGCGCCCGATACATATTATTACGGAGATACTGTTGTTGCCCGCACTCCCGAAAAGGCCGGATTTAATTTTGCCGGTTGGGAGGAGGAAGTTCCCGTCACCATGCCCGCGAACAATGTTGTTCTTACGGCTAAGTGGGATGAGCTTCCCGCAAACTACGACGAGTACAATATAGCTGTCGAAGCCGCCAACGCCAAGAAGGCAGAGGCCAACTACGACAAGAAGTACACTGCCGACACCAGAGCTGCCCTTGACACCGCACTTAATGAGGACGTCTCCGGCAAGAAGCTCAGCGAGCAGGGCGTTGTTGACGCTCAGACAGCGAAGATAAACGCCGCTGTTGCGGGTCTTAAACTCATGACCTACAACGCAGAGTTCTATGTCGACAATGAGCTTTATCGTACCGTCGCCACAGAGGTTGGCGCTCAGATCGTCGCCCCCGAAGCTCCCACCAAGGAAGGCTACACCTTCACAGGTTGGAACCCCGAAGTCGGAGTCATGGGTGTCGAGGATGTTAGATTTGACGCTAAGTTCTCGGCAGGCACCGTCGGCTACAAGGTTGAGACCTATGTCATGGGTCTTGACGGTAACTACGGCGACGCTGCTATCGAGGATAAGTCTGCTACTACCGGCGAGACTGTTTCCGTAACCCCCGAGACCCGCGAGGGCTTCACGGTTGCTGACAACAGTGTCCTTTCCGGCACAGTCCTTGCGGACGGCAGCCTTGTTCTTAAGGTCTACTACAGCCGTAACCAGTACAAGCTTTCTGTTGACGGCGTGGAGACAGACGTTTACTACGGCGCAGCTCTTAACGTTGCCGAGCCGGCAGCCAGAGAGGGCTACACCTTCGCAGGCTGGAATATGGATATTCCCGCCACCATGCCCGCAGAGAACCTGACCCTCGTTTCCCAGTGGAACGAGAACGATGCCGACTACACCGCTTACAATGCGGCAGTCGCAGCGGCTCAGGCCAAGCAGGGCGAAGAGAACTACGACAAGAAATACACCGAGGCCACGAGAAAGGCTCTTGCCGACGCTCTCGCAGAGGACGTCTCCGGCAAGAAGTACTCCGAGCAGGGTGTTGTCGATGCAGCCACCAAGGCTATCAACGACGCAGTCGCAGGTCTCGAGCTTATGACCTACACCGCTACCTTCTATGTTGACGGCGCTGTTCATGCAACCGTTCAGGCGAAGGTCGGCGAGCAGATCGCTAAGCCCGAAAATCCCACCAAGACAGGCTATGTCTTCACAGGTTGGGATCCCGAAGTCGGAGTCATGGGTCTTGAGGATGTTTCCTTCAACGCCAAGTTCTCCGCAGGCGAAGTCTCCTACAAGGTTGAGACCTATGTCATGGGTCTTGACGGCGAGTACGGCGCTGCCGAAATCACGAACGTTCCCGCAACCACGGGCGAAGAGGTAACTCTTACTCCCGACGCCCGCGAGGGCTTCACGGTTGCTGATAACAGCGTTCTTTCCGGCACAGTCGCAGCAGACAGCAGCCTTACCCTTAAGGTCTACTACAGCCGTAACCAGTATAAGCTTACTGTTGACGGCGCAGAGTCCGATGTTTACTTCGGCGCAGCTCTCGAGATAGCCGATCCGGCTCCCAGAGAGGGCTTCACCTTCACCGGCTGGAACGTCGAAGTTCCCGCCACCATGCCCGCAGAGAACCTGACCCTCGTTTCCCAGTGGAGCGAGAACGATGCTGACTACACCGCCTACAACGCGGCAGTCGCAGCGGCTCAGGCTAAGCAGGGCGAAGAGAACTACGACAGAAAGTACACTGCCGAGACCAGAGCTGCTCTTGCAGCAGTCCTCGCAGAGGATGTCTCCGGCAAGAAGTACTCCGAGCAGGGCGTTGTTGACGCAGCCACCAAGGCTATCAACGATGCAGTCGCAGCTCTCGAGCTTATGACCTACACCGCTACCTTCTATGTTGACGGCGCTGTTCATGCAACCGTTACTGCGAAGGTCGGCGAGCAGATTGTCGCTCCCGCAGATCCCGCCAAGGAAGGCTATATCTTCAAGGGCTGGGATAAGGAAGTCGGCAAGATGGGCGTAGAGGATGTTTCCTTCAACGCCGAGTTCGAAGAGGCGACCGGCATTGCCTACACCGTCGAGGTTTACACGATGGATGTCAACGGCAACTACGGCGCAGCTGAGACTAAGACCCTTTACGGCACAACCGGCGCTACGGTCAATGCAGACACAACTGCCGCCGAAGGCTTCACCTTCGACGAGTCGGCAGACAATGTTGTCAGCGGCGAAATCGCAGCGGACGGCAGCCTCGTACTGAAGGTCTACTTTGCCCGTAACCAGTACAAGCTTACTGTTGACGGCGTAGAGTCCATGGTTTACTATGGCGCATCTCTTGTGTTTGCCGATCCCATAAAGGAGAATGAGATCTTTGACGGTTGGGATCCTGCGCTTCCCGAGACCATGCCCGCACACGACGTAACAGTCGTTTCGACATGGATTAAGGCCGACGCAGACTACACAGAGTACAAGGCGGCCAGAGCTCACGCGGAAGGAATAGTCAACGATTCCGAATATCCGTATGAGGCAACCTATACGGCAGAGTCGAGAGCGGCTCTCGATGCGGCTCTTGCCATAGTCGTTCCCGAGGGTCTGAAGTACGATGAGCAGCATATAATCGATGCAGCCGAAAAGGCTATCGAAGATGCAGTGCTCGGTCTTGATCTCATGAGATACAAGGTCACCTACCTCTACGATGACGGTTCCGTCTTCGCTGAGTTCGACGGTGATAAGGGCGGCTTAGTCAGCTACCAGGTTCCTGTTCCCTCAGAGAACCCGACTAAGGAAGGCTATGTCTTCACCGGCTGGGATCATGAGATTCCCGCAAACATGCCCGCACACGAGCTGACCTTCACGGCTCAGTTCTCCGCAGGCGAAGTCACCTACAAGGTTGAGACCTATGTCATGGGTCTTGACGGGGAGTACGGCGCTGCCGAAAGTATGACTGTTCCCGCAACCACGGGCGAAGAGGTATCTCTTATTCCCGAAGGCCGTAACGGCTTCACGGTTGCTGATAACAGCGTTCTTTCCGGCACAGTCGCAGCGGACGGCAGCCTTACCCTTAAGATCTACTACAGCCGTAACCAGTACAAGCTTACTGTTGACGGCGCAGAGTCCGATGTTTACTTCGGCGCAGCTCTTGAGATAGCCGATCCGGCTCCCAGAGAGGGCTACACCTTCACCGGCTGGAATGTTGAGATTCCCGCCACCATGCCCGCAGAGAACCTGACCCTCGTTTCCCAGTGGAGCGAGAACGATGCCGACTACACCGCCTACAACGCGGCAGTCGCAGCGGCTCAGGCGAAGCAGGCAGAAGAGAACTACGACAAGAAGTACACCGCCGAGACCAGAGCTGCTCTTGCAGCAGTCCTCGCAGAGGATGTCTCCGGTAAGAAGTACTCCGAGCAGGGCGTTGTTGACGCAGCCACCCAGGCTATCAATGATGCAGTCGCAGCTCTCGAGCTTGAGACCTACACCGCTACCTTCTATGTAAACGGCGAAGTTCATGCAACCGTTACTGCGAAGGTCGGCGAGCAGATCGCAGCTCCCGCAGATCCGATTGTCGACGGTTACAACTTCACCGGTTGGGATCCCGAGGTCGGAACTATGGGCATCGAGAATGTTAGCTTCAACGCTATCCTTGTTGCCAACGATTCGTCCATCATCTCCGTCACTCCTGAGTCCCCGAACTACGGCGGCATGCACCAGTATGCAATCAAGGTCAAGGGCGAGCCTCAGAAGATCAGAATAGTCGATGCATTCGGCAATACCCGCACGTTTGACAGAAACACCTCCATGACAAGCGATGCCAATGCTCTCGGTATTCTGAAGATAGAGAAGACTGACGACGGCGAAATCTGGACCATCAATGTCAACATTCCCGAGGGCAGATATGTTGCCTTCGCGAAGTTCGGCAAGGATTGGGAAGAGAACGGCCATAACTTCTCTGTCAGATTCGACGTTAAACCCGAAGAGCCGACTCCGGACGGCGTTCTTGAAGTAACCTACAACACCCCGAATTACGGCGGCAAGCAGGAGTACACCTTCAAGGTCTCCGGTAAGGCTGATAAGATTCAGGTTGTCTGCGCAGACGGCGGAACGATAACTCTTACGAGATTTGATCCCAGAGTTACCGTCAAGTCCTATGACGCAGAGGGCATCGAGGTCTATTCGAACAGCACCAACCTCGCTTATGAGATTTGGACTGTCGAGCTTAACCTTCCCGCAGGCAGACACATTGCTAAGGCGAAGTATGGCAGATCTTGGACTGCCGGCACTGAGTTTGATGTAATTATCGACGCGAAGCCCGTACCGGCTGTCAGCGTTACCGAGGTTAAGACCTCTGCTGATTCCGTCGAAGTTACCGTCAACGGCACTGCCACTAAGATCAAGATCGCTGACGCTTCCGGCGCCACCAGAATCTATGACAGAGATCATGCCGATGTCTCCATCGCCCCCGACGGCGACGGCGAGATCTGGACAATCAATGCCAAGCTTCGTGCAGGCGAGTACACCGCAACCGCGAAGTACATCGCTAACGGCAGACAGGTCTGGGATACCACCGACTTTGCTTTCACAGTCTAAGGCTGCGAACGAAAACTGAAAATCCTGCTTTAAACGGCAGGTAAGAAGGGGAGTCGCTCTCGGGCGGCTCCCCCGATTTTTTTGCCTTCAAAGTTCACTTGAACTATTTGATAAAATGTGATACAATGGTTGCAGAACAAGTATAATTTTCAGGTTGGTGAACTTTTATGACTCAGAATATCTCAAAACATACCCTTCAGAGACTTCCGATGTATCTGAGCTATATCAAGGGACTTCCCGAGGATGCGCCGAAAAACATATCTGCTACGACTATCGCCGAAGCACTCCAGCTCAATGATGTCCAGGTGCGTAAGGATCTCGCGAGTGTCAGCTCGTCCGGCAAGCCGAAGGTCGGATACAATGTCAAGGATCTTATCGCGGAGCTTGAGGCTTTTCTCGGCTATAACGATATCGACAACGCCGTTATAGTCGGCGCAGGCAGCCTCGGCAAGGCTCTGCTCAATTACAGCGGCTTCAAGGCCTACGGCCTCAATATAATCGCGGCGTTTGATCTCTGCGAAGAACCTACCGAGTTCCAGGGCAAGACGGTCTTCCCGATAGCCCAGCTCGAGAGCTTCTGCCGCAAGGTGAACATACATATAGGCATAATCACCGTTCCCGCGTCGAGCGCGCAGGAGATATGCGACCTGCTCGTGAACAGCGGCATCCGCGCCATTTGGAACTTTGCTCCGGTGCATCTTGTTGTGCCCGACGGTATACTTGTCCAGAATGAGAACATGGCGTCGTCGCTCGCCCTGCTCTCAAACCACCTGCGCGAGCAGATGAAGAAGTAAAAAAGCAAAAATAAAACCAATCGGCTGCCGAGTAAAACCCGACAGCCGATTTTCTTATATCCCGCAGAAGCAATGCGGTTGTGTTGAGAGCTTGAAAAAGAAATGTGCAAATTTGGAGTTGCAGAGTACACAACCGACCGATTATGGCTCCCCCTGTAGGGGAGCCGGCTCGGCGAAGCCGAGACTGAGGGGGAATTGCGCAGATTTACCCTTTTGCATAGACTGTTTTGTTTCTCGATGTCCTTTGTAGGGTGCGGCGACTCGACGCACCGCTGCCGCCGTAGGCGGCACAGGGGGCAAGTCTCAAGCAGAGAGCGTATTACACGACACGGGCGAAATGAATATATTTTCGGTGACGCTAACGCGTCAAAGGGTCGTCGAGTCGCCAAAGCAAAGCTTTCAGCAATCTCCTTGTAGAGGTGAACTTAGCGCGCCTGCTGTAGTCACTGCATAAACCGCGAGCGGATAATATCCGCCCTCTGCATGATTCTGTTAATTTAAAATATAAAAATGTTTGACTGACGGCGGCTTTATCCCCACAACCCCATTTATCAATTACGCTCCGACTCCCCAACTAAAAAATCCTACCCACAAAAACTGTGAGTAGGATTCAAAGCTTTATAAACGCTTCGTTTGTTACTTTATCGGGATGATAACGAAGCTGTACGAGAGATCCTTGCGGCCGTCTATCGCGTATTTCGGGAGCACGTCCGGGCCGCAGCTGCCTGTGCCGGTGCCTCTGAGGAAGCCGTCGATGTCAATGACCGTCGTGTGCTCGGAGTGGAGGTCGTCGTAGTGCATCGAGCGCTGCATGAGCGCCTGAGTGAAGTGTCTCGCCGTGAAGCTGAGATCCCTGTCGGGGTTGCAAATCATCATTCCGACACCGTCCGCGTCCGTGATGCTGAGTCTGCGAACGCCCGTGCGCACGCCGTAATCCTGCGGCTTGATGTAGAACTCGTCCATGCCGCCGACCGTGGTGTTGTATACGCCGAATGTCGTATGCTCTCGGAAATCGCTCATGTTCTCGTATGGGCCGTAGCCGAGATATTCTATGTTCTCGAAGCTCTCCGGCATCTCGAGCACGAGTCCGAAGCGCGGCAGAGCGGCGGCGGCTTTCTTCTGAGCCTTCGCGTTGAATACCGTCTCGACCTTTATGCAGCCTGCGGCGTCAACAGTGTATTCAATGCCGACCTTTGCAACAACGCCCTTTTTGGAGCTGAGATTGAAATCGACCGTGAACTTCGCGGTGCGCTTTGAACATGAGAAGTCGGTTGAGCGCGGAATAACCGTTACGTCGTCATATCCTGCCTTCTTCCACTGCTCGATGATAACCCTGTCGTTGTCGAGCATCGCACGGAAAATGTTCGGGATGAAGCCCTTATGCGCGACAGGGGATTGGTTTATGAGCTCTTTTTCGCCGAGCTTGTATGACGCTATTTCGCCGGTTTTCAGGTCGAACTTCACAGACCCGCCGTAGAAATAGACCTTCACGGTATCTCTGCCCTCTCTGCATTTAAACACGCTGCCTACGGGCAGAGGAACCTTCTTGTTCGTTTTCTTTATTACGATCTGCTCGCGTGCGATGAATTTATCGCCGTCGAGATATTCAAAGTTCATGCGGCAGTCGCAGCCGTCGGGTATAGCGTCCTTGAAAGTGACTTTTTTGCTCTTGCAGGGCTCAATGTCAAGCGAGAAGCGCTCTTTCTTGTCGCTTTCAATGCCGTCAACCGTCATAGAGCGGACAACTGTGATATAGCCCGAGCTGCGGAAACGGTTGGTGTTCGTGAAAACAAAGCTTCCGTCGCGGTTGAGCTTCGCTCTGAGGGGACGGTAGACCGCCTGCATCTCGAGAGCGCCGCTTGAGGGCGTGCGGTCGGGATGAACAAGACCGTCGACGCAGAAGTTTCCGTCGTGCTTTTTCTCGCCGTGGTCGCCGCCGTAGGTGTATCTATAGGGCTCGTCAGCGTGATATACCGCGTGATCCGCCCATTCCCAGATGCAGCCGCCCATGAGGTTGTCGTATTTATAGAAGCTGTCCCAATATTCCTCCATCGCGCCCGGGCCTACGCCCATCGCGTGAACATATTCGCAGAGGAAATAGGGCTTTGTCTTGTACCATGCGCCCTTATGCGTGCCCTTGCCGACATTTTCAACCTGCTCGTGCGGCGGATACATATCGGAAACCACGTCGTAAGCCTTGCGCTTTGTATGTATGACTCCCTCGTAGTGGGTGGGTATTTCGGGGCACATTTCATGCATATAGTCATAGCAGACGTCCTGGCAGGCGTAGCCGCCCGCCTCGTTGCCCAGCGACCACATGGTGATGCACGGATGACTCCTGTCACGCATATACATTCTCTTGACCCTGTCAAGGTAGCGCGGAGCCCATTTGAGGTCGTTGCTGATTTTGTTCATGTCGTTGTGCGGAGCGAAGCACGCGCCGTGAGTCTCGATATCCGCCTCGTCGATTATGTAGAGACCGTATATGTCAGCGAGCGCTATTAAGTGCGGGTCGGGGGGATAGTGCGAGGTGCGCACGGCATTGCCGTTAAACTCTTTTATGAGAAGGACATCCTTTTCGTAGTCGTCGAAGGTCATAACATAGCCGGTTTTGCCGTTTGTGTCGTGATGGTTGACGCCCTTGAACTTGATAACCTGTCCGTTGAATGTAAAGGTGTTGCCCTTTATAGCCACTGTTTTGAAGCCCGTAAGGTTTCGTAGCGTCATGAGCTCCTCGCCGTTTCTGTACAGTGATATATAAGCGTTATAGACTGTCGGAACCTCCGCGTTCCACTCTGTGACATCGAGGTCGGTGAAGGTCATATATGTAAGGCGTTCTGCCTTTACAGTCTCGCCCGCAATAACCTTGCCGTCCTTCTCGAGCGAGAAGCCGACCTCACAGCCGTTGAGCTTGCCCTCGAGCGTAACTTCGACGTCCACAGTCCATTTTCCGTCCGCCTTGCGCGGGCGAATGAAGTAGTCGTTGACATATACCGCAGGAAGCCTGTAGAGAAGCACGTCGCGGAAAATTCCGTTTTCGCGGAACATATCCTGGCACTCAAGATACGTGCCGGTGCACCATTTGTGAATGACCGCAAGCAGCTCGTTTGTGCCCTCGTATATGAATTCCGAGATGTCGAACTCAGCCGTATTGTGCGCGCCCTCGCTGTAGCCGACGTACATTCCGTTGACATAGAGGTCAATGCACGGGACAACGCCGAGGAAGCTCAAAATATGAACGTCGTCGGAATTTGTGACCTCAAAGCTCTTGCGGTAGATTCCGGCGGACATATGCTCGGGCAGGTTCGGATTGGGCAGGTCGAATTCATAGGGGCAGTTGAGATATACCGGCGGCTCGTAGCCGGTACGCTGCCAGGTCGAGGGAACCTGTATTTTGTCAAACTCAACGCTCTGCGCGTTCAAAACCTCGGGAATGAGCGAGATGTCGCTGTAATATTTGAAATCCCACTCGCCGGAGAGTACCTCGACAAGATCGGAATCGGTGCGCTCGTGTTTAATATCGACGGCGCTCAGCTTTTCCTTTTTTGAATACGGTATAAAATATGCTCGTGCCGCGCACTTGTTGTCCTCAATTACCTTGAAGTCGCGGTAATTTGTTGTATTCAGCTTATACTCCATTTCAAGAGTCCTCCTCAAAAAAAGCACAATGATGCAAATTATAAGCATAGATATATTAGCATATTTTCCCTCAATCTTCAATCCACAGGCGAATTTGTTCATAATTTTTTTTAAATGTCCTACCAATTTTGACCATTTTGTGGTATTATAGTTCTGCTGACAGAAGATAATTTTTGTGAAAGGGCTGCGCAATGAGCAAACAGTATTCGGTACCTTTTGATAAAGTAAACATAACGGGCGGCTTCTGGAAAGACCGCATTGCTTTAAACGAGTCCGTGACGCTCGACAGCGTGCGCCGCAGGTTTGAGGACACGGGGAGATTTTCGGCTCTCGGCTGCAACTGGAAGCAGGGCGAGCCCGATCACCCACATTTTTTCTATGACTCCGATGCCGCGAAGTGGATGGAGGCTGCGGCATATGTGCTCTCAAAACACAGCGACTCCGAACTCGAAAGCTATGTCGAGGAGCTGATTGACCGCATCGAGAGGAACATGACTCCCGACGGATATTTTAACGTCTGGTACACTGTGGTCGAGCCCGGCAAGCGCTTTACCGACCGCGATCATCACGAGCTCTACTGCGCGGGGCATCTCATCGAAGCGGCAGCAGCCTACTATGAGGCGACGGGCAAGCGCAGATTCCTCGACCTTATGCGCCGCTATGCCGAGCTTATCGAAACAGTTTTTTGCAGGGAGGATTCCGCGGCATTTACTACCCCGGGTCATCCCGAGATAGAGCTCGCTCTTGTGCGTCTGTACCGCTGCACGGGCGAAAAGCGTTGGCTCGACCTCAGCCGCTTCTTTGTGGATAAGCGCGGCAACAACGAAAAGGACAGGGGACAGGCGAGCGGCTTTGCCTCCGAGGACTATCTTCAGGATATGATACCCCTGCGCGAGCAGACACAGGCCACCGGACACAGCGTCAGAGCCTGTTATATCTACAGCGCCATGGCGGATATTGCCTATGAGTGCGGCGACAGAGAGCTGCTTGCCGCTGCGAACAGTATATTTAAGAATATAACGGAGCACCGTATGTATATCACGGGCGGCATCGGCTCGACCCGCGTCGGCGAGGCGTTCACGGTTGACGGCGATTTGCCGAATGAGACCGCCTATGCAGAGACCTGCGCCGCCGTTTCCTTGGCGATGTTTGCACAACGTATGTCGCTGACCGCAGTCGATTCCCGCTATGCCGATACGGTGGAGCGGGTCATATATAACGGCTTTCTCTCCGGCGTATCGCTCGACGGAAAGAGCTTCTTCTATGAAAATCCGCTCTCGATAGACCTTTCAAAGCGGAATATAAAATACTGGCGCGGCGAGGAAGTCCGCCTGCCTATAACGCAGCGCGTCGAGGTGTTCGACTGCTCCTGCTGCCCGCCGAATGTCGCCCGCTTTGTCGAGAGCATCGGAAAGTATATATATTCGTATGACGGCGACACGGTCTATGTCCATCAGTTTATGCAGAGCGATACCGATATTGATATGAACGGCGGGACGGTGCATATCTCTCAAATAACGGACTATCCGTCCGACGGCGGAGTGACCGTTTGCGTCGGCGGCGCACCTGTGAAGCTCGCTGTCAGAATACCCTCGTGGTGCCGCGATTTTTCTGTCGAAGCGAAGCTCGCCGAAAATCTCGGTACAAGCGGCGGCTATATGCTTTTTGACTGCCGTGACGGCGCAAAAATAGAGCTTTATTTCGATATGTCCCCGGTTATCGTCTCCGCCGACCCCTCCGTGCATGAGGATTCCGGCAAGGTCGCCGTTATGCGCGGTCCGGTCGTCTACTGCGCCGAGGGTGTGGACAACGGCGACATATTCTCGCTCTCCCTCTCCTCCGAGCTCAACGCGGAGCCCGTCGATTTGGGCTTCGGTATACCGGCTCTCGATGTTGACGGGACAAGAATCTCGGGCTCGGGTGCGCTCTATGCGCCCGCCGATGAGATGAAGCATGAGCCGACACGCATCAGACTCATTCCGTATTTCGCCTTTGCAAACCGCGGCGAGAGCGATATGCAGGTCTGGACGAGCATAAGATAATACATTAATAATAAAATAAATAAAGTCGTAAAGGAGAAATATTATGCAGCAGCTTGATATCAAGAGCTTCGATTCAACCCCGATACACTGCTACCTCTGGGACGATGTGGAAAGCCCCAAGGGTGTCGTGCAGATTTCGCACGGAATGTGCGAATATGCCGGCAGATATCACGAAGTGGCACAGATGTTCAATGAGCACGGCTATATAGTCTTTGCCGACGATCATCGCGCCCACGGAAACACCGAGACCGACGAGAACCGCGGCAGACATCCGGGCGATATCGAGAGAAAGACCGTCAAGGATCTTGTGTTCTTCTACAATTGGCTCAAGGAGCGCTATCATCTTCCGCAGGTGCTCATGGGTCACAGCTACGGCAGCTTTTTGGCGCAGGATTTCCTCCAGCAAGGGACGGACGTCAAGGCCGTCGCGCTCTGCGGAACCGCCGATATGAACGGCGCGCAGGCTGCGCTCGCTCTGCTCTGGCCGCTTGAGCTGTTCGCAAAGGATTGGCGCCCGAAGTTCGTCAATCCCGTGAGCGATATGATTTTTGACGCGCGCTATAAGGGCGAAAAAGGTCCGAGCCAGTGGGTGACGAGCGACGTGGAGCGCCGACAGGTGTTCATTGATGACCCCATGGCGGGAATAGATATCAGCGTCAACTTCGATTGGAATATGATAAAGGCGTTCGGCAGGATATATAAAAAAGAAAATATCGCAAAGATCAGCCCCAATGTCCGCATCGGCATTTTCAGCGGCGATATGGATCCGATAGGAGGCACGAAGTCGTCAAAGGCGAAGAAGCTTCTTCGGCGTTATCACAAGGCGGGACTCAACGCAGAGATACATATATATAAAGACGCCCGTCACGAGCTGCACAACGAGAAGTGCCGCGACGAATATTTCCGCGACATTGTCGGATTTTTTGACAGCGCAATAAGCGCAGCGGAGCCGGCAGTAGTCTGAGTTCGTTATATATCAAGGCCTGTGCGGGTCTTAATTCCGCGCAGGCTTTTTTGACTCTCCGCACGGTCAAATAAAATGAAGAAAATCTGAAAAAAATTGAATTTTACTGTTGACAAGTGCGGCCGGTTGTGTTATTATAGTCGAGCACTTGAGAGACGGGTCGGCGCGGCAGCGCGGGAACGTCGGAAAA
>ENA-OZAA01000583-OZAA01000583.1-human-gut-metagenome-genome-assembly--contig:-NODE-583-length-17304-cov-6.391501_pt1 | contig 17304 bp, 11 predicted proteins | sample MGYA00244204_ERZ653492 | MGnify/ENA primary metagenome ERZ653492 (study PRJEB26926, sample SAMN06164980) | human gut metagenome | biome: ENVO:00009003; feature: ENVO:2100002; material: ENVO:00002003... | reverse complement strand
AGATGGCATCTGCGTTCTGCTTGGCCACAAACAGCTTGCCGCTGACATCCTGCTCATCGAAGGGAGCGGCGGGGTAGGAAACAGGTGTGGGAACAGGGACAGCCTTCCCCTCTGGAATCTCAGGGATAACCAGTTCCAGCTCACTGGAATTGTAGGGGCTCTTGGCGTTCAGGTCGCCTTTCAGAATGCACACAGGCACACGGCTGCCCTCAGCGCTGAGGGGCAGGGTGAAATGGTAGCTCTGCTTGCTGCCGCTCACACCGGCCACCACATCAAAGGGGCCGCCCTTGTCCAGCTGGGAAATCAAATCCGTGCGGGTGCCGAAATACAGGTAGCTGTAGGTAAAGGCACCGCTGGCAGCGGGATTCACCTGGACGGTGACGTAGATATTGTTCTCATCCTTGACAGCGGTGGCCGTCTCGATTTTGAACATCGGATAGATGGCATCTGCGTTCTGCTTGGCCACAAACAGCTTGCCGCTGACATCCTGCTCGTCGAAGGGAGCGGCGGGGTAGCTGATGGGGGTGGGAGTCGGCTCCTTCTTGGCTTCCGGAACTTCCGCCGGAACAATCAGGTCAAGCTCTTTGGCCGCAAGGATTCCCTCCATGGTCATGTCGTCACCCAGGGCGCACACCGGAACCCGGGTGCCAAGCTGCCCGGCAGCGAGGGTGAAGTGGTAGGTCTGTCGACTTCCCTGCTCGTCCGCCATGCCCTCCACGGTGGACGCCGTTTCTCCGCTGGATACCAGATTCACCAGGTCGGACAGCTGGCCCATGTACAGATTGGAATATGGGAAACCGCCCTCGCCGGGGACTACATACATTGTGACATAGACTACGTCCTCCACCCGAAGGGCAGTGGCTTTCTCTATGGCGAAGGGGGCATAGGGCGCTTCCTGCTCCTTTTCGGCCAGGTACAGCTTGCCGGTAATGTCCTGCTCCTGGAGGGGGGCTGCGGCAAAGACCGCAGAAACCGTCTCAATGATGTCCTCCTGGGGAGCATCCGGCAAGGTGGCATCGTCGGTAGGTACGAGAGGAATCACCAGCTCCCGCTCCTGCACCTGATAGCCCCGCTCACAGCTGGCATCTGCCGCAACTAGACACACCGTCATCCGGGAATTGTCCCCAGCGCCGGTGGCGAAGTGGAACAGGGCTTCTCCATTGTTGTTCACACCCTCTACTACAGGGAAGGGGCCGCCCTGGCGCAGCTGGTCTTCCAGCTCAGCCTGGGAGCCCAGGTACAGATAGGGATAGGAGCCGCTGACCCCCAGGGTGACATACAGTGTACCGCCGCAGCGCACAGCGGTGGCAGCATTGACCAGAAACTCCCCGCACAGCGTATCCGTCCCGGGATAGACCACATTCATGCCATACACCGGATACTCTTCCACCGGTGCGGCATAGAACAGCATTGGCTCCGGATAGGAATCCTCTGGCTCGGTCTGCTCCGGCTCAGTCTCCTCGGTGGTCTCCTCCGGTTCGGTCTCCTCAGTGGGCTCCACCGGATCGGTCTCCTCGGTGGGCTCCTCCGGCAGGGTAGGCTCGGCGGGTTCCTCCGTAGGCTCCGCTTCGGTGGGTGCCTCCGGCTCGGCTGCCTGGGTGGGCTCCTCCGGGGCAGGCTGGGTGGGGGCAACCTCCGGTTGCTCCGGCTCCTCCGGCTGGGCAGCCGGAGCCGTCGGCTGTACCTCGGGCTCCGGAGCGGGCTCCGGGGCTACCTCACCGGTTGGCTCTGCTGCGGGGGGATTCGCCTCTGCCCCAGCGGGCAGGACGTAGCCCACCAGCATGGAAATTGCCAGCAGAAATGCAAGAATTCTTGTCCGTAATTTTGACATAAAAATTACGCCTCCTGTTTCGAATGGTAGCGTTTGCTTGGTACCATCCCAGATTCACATGGGAATCTCACAGTAAAGGCGCTGAGGCTGGATATAACGCTCCCGAAAAAGCAAATCAGAGCAGCACATACGTACTGCTCTGACGGAATTTTCAGAACTCATAAGCGTTTTAATCGGAAACAATGCCACCGGATGAAATATCCTGACTCCGCTTCACCGCTTCCTCCGCCTTCCCAGTTGCCCAGTGGCGTATTGGAGGTCGCTCTGCGTTACAGTTGCCGTTACAGTCTGTGGATTGCACACAGTTCCTTCATTCCGATGCTGATATTCACTTTTACGGGAGATTGTCCATGCTGAGTAAATATAACACATTGCGCCCTTTTTTTCAATGTATTTTTCGTTTTTTGCAGAAAAAAGCAGTACTGAAATCCTGGGCTAACCCTACTTTGCACTTTTTCAGCACAGCAGTGCAAGGATAGACAAGAAGGCGCATTCCGGGGGCTTCCCATTCTGTCCTTTTTCCGGTATACTGACGGTATTGAATGCCCGGGGCAAAGGTCTGTGTAGGCTATGACCGCCGGTTTCTTTCCAAGGAAGGGGCCCACCGGGCAATAGCGGTGCTGGCCACCCTATGGTGGTAAACCGCGCCTCCCCCGCCCGGGTGTATCTGTATGCGGCAGATGCACCCTTTTCTTTTGAAAGGCTCTGTGATAAGATGGTAGAAAAACCCGGATGCAATCCGCAAGCCTCGCATCCCAATGGATTGCGCCAATGCTTCCCCACAAAAGGAGGGACGGAAATGGGAAAACAAAAAGCATCCCTGCGCTCCGGCCTGGTGACGGCAATCCTGATTTGCTGGCTGATGCCGGTGATATGCATTGTCGCCCTCTCCGGCCTGCTGCTGAACAGCAATTACCAAAAGGCCATTCGGCAGCAGATTCAGTCGGAGGTGACCAGTGCCCTACAGCAGGTGCAGACCAATCTGGCGGATGCCATTTGGGACTCTAAGGCGGTGTCCTACGACGGCATCATCCGAAGCGCCTTTCGCACCTATTCCCAGGACGGAAACAGTGCCCAGCTCTACCGGGCTACCAACGACTATATGACCCAGAATTTCTCCCGGGAGAGCCGGTATCGGGCCGCCTTCCTCCGGTACTGGGGGGACGGTGCCCAGGCCAGCTCCTATGTGCTCTGCCGGGGCACCACCGGCCACGACCTGCTGGTACAGGTGAAAAGCACGGCCCCCTGGATTGTGAAGGCCATGCAGGATGCGGACACCGACCTCCGGTTTTACAACCTGGACGGCAATATCTATATGGCACGCAATATCCTGAGCAGCCAATTTCAGCCCTACGCCACCATTGCCGTGCTGCTGGACAGCTCCGTTATACTGCAAAGCATCCAGGGCATTACCCGGGCCAGCAGCCTGAGCCTCACCGTGGACGACTGCACCATTTGCCAGACCGAAGATGTCCGGCCCGCCAAAGCGGATTGGGAAATCCGCTACAGTGCCGATGCCGATGGGCATACCGTGACCCTTTCCGTCCTCCCGGAGGGCTATAACCTCTGGAAGGATACCCCCTGGCTGCGCTGGGCCGTGGTGGGAGTGGCTCTGATGGTGCTGCCCCTGTTGCTGGTGATAATTGCCCTGTTCCACCGCCATGTCACCGACCCCACCGAAACCCTGTCCCAGGCCAATGTGCAAATCCAGTCCGGCAGGCGGGGCTATCAAATTGAGAAGTCTGCACCCAATGCAGAGTTTGAAAGGCTGTATGACAATTTCAATACCACCTCCGTCCAGCTGAAGCAGCAATTCGAGCAGGCCTACCTGGAGCAGCAGGCGGCACAGCGGGCGCAGATTAAGGCGCTGCAATCCCAAATCAACCCCCACTTTCTTAACAACACACTGGAAATCATCAATTGGGAGGCCCGGCTGGCAGACGACACCCGGGTGTGCGCCATGATTGAGGCGCTGTCCACCATGCTGACCGCCGTCCTGGACCGGGATGGGAGAACACAAATCCCTCTGTCCGAGGAGCTAGGCTATCTGGATGCCTACCTGTATATCATCCGGGAGCGGCTGGGGGGAAATTTGCAGGTGACCCGGGACATTCCGGAAGAAATGGCCACCCTGCTGATTCCCAGGCTGATTTTGCAGCCCATTGTGGAAAATGCAGTGGAGCATGACATCACCGCCAACCGGGGCGGCAGACTGGCCCTCCGGGCCCGGCAGGAGGGAGCGGAGATTATTCTGGAGGTGGAGCACGACGGCACCATGACCCAGGCCGACCGAGAAAACATTCGCCGGCTGGCCTCCGAGGGCCATGAAAAGGGCCGGGTGGGTCTGCGCAATGTCTTCCGGCGGCTGAAGCTGCTGTACGGCGAGGCAGGCAGCCTGACCATTGAAGAGATTTCCCCCGGCGTTATCCTGGCCCGGCTTCGCTTCCCCCGGGATGCAGCCGGTGTGCGGCAAATTTCGCCAAAATAGCACTGCCCAGGCTGCCAATTTCCGGCAAGATGCCAAAAGCAGGCAAGAAAGGGCAAGGGGAGGAATTGTGCATTGTGTTTATTTTTCTTATAATATAGGCACTGACATGCGTGAAATGTCACAATAAAATTGAAGGAGCGAATACCATGAAAAAGATTACTGCATTGCTGCTCGTCCTCACCATGTGCCTGGGCTTCGTCGTCTGTGCACACGCCGACTCCGTTACGCTGAACGTTGTCACCTCCTACGGCGGCGACGACGGCAACCGGAAGAACTTCGAAAATGCCGTTGCCGCTTATGAAGAATCCACCGGCAACAAGGTCAACGACGGCTCCGCCACCTCCAACGAAGAGTGGAAGGCAAGAGTGCTCACCGACTTCGAGACCGGCTCTGAGCCCGATGTTCTGTTCTTCTTCACCAATGCCGACAGCGACCCCATTATCAACGCCGGTAAGGTCGTCTCCATTGAAGAGATTCGCTCCGTTTACCCCGGCTACGCAGAGAACATGAAAGACTCCATGATGGCCGTAGCTGCCGACGGCAAGCACTATGCCGTCCCCTCCGCCGGCTTCTGGGAGAACATGTTTGTCAACAAGACCGTTCTGGATGCCTGCGGCATTGCAGTTCCCGGCCCCGACTACACCTGGGATCAGTTCCTGGCCGACTGCCAGACCATCAAGGACAATGGCTACACCCCCATTGCCTGCTCCCTGTTTGAGGTGCCCCACTACTGGTTTGAGTTTGCCGTTATGAACAACGGCTCCCTGGCTACTCAGCTGGAGGTGCCCACCATTGGAGAAGACGGCAAGCTGGTGGACGATGCCGTTGCTCAAAAGTGGATTGCCGCTTTGAATGACATCAAGGCACTGTATGAAGCCGGTTACTTCCCCGAGAACACCCTGACCGCCACCGATGCCGAGACCGTCGCCCTGTTTGGCGAAGGCGAGGCTGCCTTCCTCATTGACGGCTCCTGGAAGTGCGGCTACTTCTCCGAGAACCACGCCGACACCCTGGAAGACTACATCGTCTGCTGTGTCCCCGGCAAGGGCGACCGCCCCGCCACAGATGCCATCGGCGGCATCTCCATGGGTTACTTCATCTCCACCAAGGCCTGGAATGACCCGGCCAAGCAAGCCGCTGCCGTGGCATTTGTCAGCAAGCTGACCAGCGATGAAACCCTGAGCACCTTCGTCACCACCGAGGTCACCGCTCTGAAAAACGGCGCTTCCCCCAGCGGCCTGAATGCCATCCAGGAATCTGCCGCTGCCTGCAACGCCAATATCACCGGCGTGGTGGGTGCCGTCCAGGATACCATCACCGCCGAGGCCAAGGGCCAGCTGTTCAGCAGCATCCAGAAGGTAGTCACCGGCCAGATGACTCCCGCCGAAGCCATTGAGACCGCAATGAAGCTGAATTAAGCGAACTCCATCTTTCCTTTTTCCTCCACCAGTGGGCTGCTGCCTATGGCAGCAGCCCACAATTTCTCAAAGAAAGGATGTGCGGTCATGAGCTCCATGATTTATAAGAAAAAGTCGCCGCTGGTGCTGTTCCTGCTTCCGGCCTTTGCTTTTCTCATTGCCTATCTATACTATCCCTTCCTGCAAAATATCTGCAACACCTTCTTAAACATTGGCGGGCTGGGACGTGCCGCCCAGGGGTTCAATTCCCCCTGGTACGAAAACTACAGCCGCATACTGACAGACCCGGACCTACGCACGGCGCTGAAAAACACCGTGCTGCTGACTGTGTGTACGGTGGTGTTCCAGGTGGGCATCGCCCTGATTCTGGCCCTGCTGGTGGATTCCATCCGGGTGGGCTCTAAGGTATTTCGCACCGTTTACTTTTTCCCCATTGTCATTTCCGCCACCGCCCTGGGCCTGATGTTCAACCTGATGTTCCTGTATAAGGGCGGCATGGTAAACCAGCTGCTACTGAAGCTGGGGCTTCTGGCAACGGAAACCAAGGCCGGGGGCAAGCTGGTGGTTCAGTGGCTGGACTGGAAGGATTCCTCCCATTTCCTGTTCACCATGTTTATGCCGGTGGTATGGCAGTATGTGGGCTTCTACTTCGTCATTCTCATCACGGGGCTGAACAATATCCCCGGTGAGCTGTTTGAGGCCGCTGCCCTGGACGGTGCCTCCGGGCTGAAAAAGATTCGCTATGTCACCCTGCCCCTGCTGCGAAATGTGCTGTGCACCTGCCTGGTGCTGGCCATCACCGGTGCGCTGAAGGTCTTCGACCTGCCCTGGGTGATGTTCGGTGCCGGGATGCCCCAGAACCAGGGCTGGCTCACAGGCACCTATATGTACGACCAGACCTTTAACAAAATGAACGTGGACTACGGCAGCACCATTGCCGTGCTGATTGTGGTGCTGGGTGTGGTTCTTTCCAACGTGGCCAACCGGGTATTTCAGCCCGCAGAAGATTACTAAGGAGGCCTCCAAGATGGCTGAGAAAAAAACCACCCCCGGCAAGGTGCTGACCTACGCTGTGCTGTGCCTGTGGGGCCTGACCACGGTATACCCCTTTGTATGGGTGGTGCTGAATTCCTTCCGCAAAAAGGGGCTGATTCTCTCGGACTCCTTCTCCCTCCCCCTGGGGAATGCCTTCACCCTGGACAATTACCGCACCGCCATGGAGCGTTCTGACTTCGGCAACGCCTACTTTAACTCCATCCTGATTTCCGGCTCCGTCACCGTGGTGGTGGTAGTCCTCGCCGGACTGGCCGCCTATGGCCTGTGCCGCTACCGCTTCCGGGGCCGCAAGCTGCTGCAAAGCATGGTCATGGCCGGGATGATGTTCCCCGTGTTCTCCACCATCATTCCTGTGTTCCGGATGCAGGTGGTGCTGGGCATTGCCGGCACCGGCAGCCGCTGGCTGAGCCTGGTGGCAACCATCCTTCCGCAGATTGCCGGGAATCTCTGCTTTGCCATTATCATCCTCACCGGCTTTATCCAGTCGGTGCCCATTGAGCTGGAGGAGAGCGCCTATCTGGATGGCTGCAATGTATTCCAGATTTTCTTCCGCATCATTGTGCCCGCCGCCAAGTCCTCCTTTGCCACCGTCGCAATCTTTGCTTTCCTGTGGAGCTACAACGACCTGTTCACCCAATCCTTCTTCCTGCGCTATCCCCAGGAGCGGGCCATCACCGGACTGCTGAATGAAATCAGCTCCCAGGCCGGTGTGAACTATGGGCTGATGGCGGCCTCTGTGGTACTGGTGGTGGTACCGGTGCTGATTGTCTATGTGTGCCTGCAAAAGCACATTATCAAGGGACTTACTGCCGGTGCAGTAAAAGGTTGATTTTCCGGGGGAAACCCGATATAATTGTATGGTCTGGGGGGATCGCAGTGTACCGAGTTGTTCTGATTGACGATGAACGCATTATTGTAGAGGGTCTGCGCAAGGTTGTGAAGTGGGCCGATTACGGCTGCCAGGTGGTGGGCACCGCCAACGATGCCCCATCCGGGGCCGATTTGATTCGTGCTTTCCACCCCCAGATTCTTTTTACGGATATCCGGATGCCCGGCCAGAGTGGGCTGACCATGCTGGCGGGACTGCGTAGCGAATACCCAAATTTGCAGGTGACGGTAATGACCGGATACCGGGATTTTGCCTATGCCCAAGAGGCCATACGCCTGGGCGTGGCCCGGTTTCTGCTAAAGCCAACCAAGATGGACGAAATCAACGAGGCACTGCAAACCATGGTCAGCCGCCTGGAAAAGCTGCCGCCGGAGGAAACAATCGATGAGCAAAGCCAGAGTGCAGGCAGCTTTCTTGTTGATCAGGCCTGCGCCTATATGCACTCCCACTATCGGGAGAAGCTGACCCTGCAAGCGGTGGCGGAGAGCTGCTATGTATCTCAGTGGCACCTTTCAAAGCTCCTGAACCGGTATACGGGAAAGAGCTTTTACGACATTCTCAACGCCATCCGCATTGACAGGGCCAAGGTGCTGCTGTCCGACCCCAGTCTGAAAATCGGGGACATCAGCGAGGAGGTGGGCTACGCCGATACGGCGCATTTTGCCCGAACCTTCAAAAAGCTGGAGGGTATGAGTGCCAACGAATTCCGCAACACACTGCATGTATAGATAAGAACCTCTGAGAAGGCCCAAGCACTTCTCAGAGGTTCTTTTATACATTCGGCTGCTGCCAGGCGCTTAGCGGATGCACCACTTGGAAAGCGCCCTGCCCTTCCGGCAGGTAAACTCTATCCCGTTCTGGGTGCGGCTGTCCCCGCCCACCCAGGCGGTAAAGGCTCCGGGCTCCAGCACCCGATTGCCGCTGCGGTTCACCAGGCTGAGAAGGCCGGGGGTGAGGATAAACTCCGCCATAGCCGTCTGCCCCGGGGCCAGCGTCAGCCGCCGGAAGCCCTTCAGCTCCCGGGCCGGGCAAATCACCGTGGCGACCTGGTCGCTGACATACAGCTGGGCAATCTCGGTGCCGGTGCAATTTCCCACATTGGTCACCGGGCAGCGGACGGTTATCTCCCCATCCCGGTCCAGGTCCCCCAGGATTTCCGGTGTGCCATAGGAGAAGCTGGTATAGCTCAGGCCGAAGCCGAAGGGATACCGGGGAACATCCGGGCAGTCCAGATAGCCGGAGATATAGCGCACAGAGGGGAAGGCATCCCGCATCCGTCCGTTGCGTAGGTCACTGTACCAGATAGGCTCCTGGGCAGCGGTATATGGGAAGCTCATAGAGAGCTTGCCGCTGGGCACCGCATCGCCAAACAGTACATTTCGGATAGCCGCTGCTCCCTCTGTGCCGGGAAGCCAGCATTGCAGCAGTGCCTTTGTGGTATCCGCCACCTCCCCCAGCACCAGGGGGCGGCCAGAGAAAATCAGCGTAACCAGATTGGGATTCACCGCCGCCACCTGGCGCAGCAGCTCCTGCTGCACCGTGGGCAGCTCCATCCGGGCGGTGGAGGCCGCCTCGCCGCTCTGCTCCATGTGCTCCCCCAGGGCAAGGATTACAATATCCGCCTGCCGGGCTGCCGCCACTGCCTGGCGGAGCATTTCCGCCTGCTCCTGGGCCGTCATATCCTCCCGGGTAAGGGCCATCCGGCCGGGGAAGCAGGTGCCCGGTGTGAGCATGGGGCAGCCGGGCAGATAGGTGTGGGCAATTCCCGCCTCCTGCAAGGCCTGGGTCAGGGTCTGGTTGTCCTGGGTGTCTGCGAAGATTGACCAGGAGCCGTTCAGCTCCCGGGTATTGCCATAGGGGCCGATGAGGGCAATTTTCTTTCCCTGTTTTGGCAGGGGCAGCAGCTGCCCCCGGTTTTCCAGCAGCACCAGGCTCTCCTCTGCCATCCGCCGGGCCAGCTCCCGGTGGGCCTGGGGCATGGGAGCGGTATCCCGCTCCGGATTTCTGCCCCGGTTGGGATTTTCAAATAGGCCCAGGTCATTTTTCAGCCGAAGCACTCGGTAGACTGCCTGGTCCAACCGCTGCTGAGAGACCTTCCCAGACCGAACCAGCTCCTGCAAATTCCCAGCGAAGGTGCCGGACATCATTTCCATATCCAGCCCTGCATTCAGCGCTTCCTCTGCCGCCTGGGCACCATCCCGGGCGATTCCCATTTTTATCAGCTCTTCCACCGCCCCCCAGTCGGAGATGGTGAGGCCGTCAAAGCCCATTTCCTCCCGAAGGATTTCCGTCAGCAGTTTTTTGTTGCCGGTGCAGGGGATGCCGTCCAGGCCATTGAAGGCAGACATCACCATTGCTGCGCCGCTCTGTACGCCGGAGGCATAGGCGGGCAAATGGGACTGCCGCAGGGTGTGCTCCGACAGCTCCGCACCGGTGTACTCCCGGCCTCCGGTAGGGGCGCCGTAGCCGGCAAAATGCTTCACACAGGCCGCCAGGGATTCCGGGTTCTGCAAACCCGCTCCCTGGTAGCCCTCCACCATGGCAGAGGCCATGCAGCTGTTCAGGTACACATCCTCGCCGGTGGACTCCATGCACCGGCCCCAGCGGGCATCCCGGCACAAATCCACCATGGGGGAGAAGGTGCAGTGGATTCCCGCCCAGCTGGCCTCCTTTGCCGCCATTTGGGCGCAATCCCTTACCAGCTCCGGGTGGAAGCTGCACCCCTGGGCCAGTGGGATGGGGAACACCGTCCGATAGCCGTTGATAACATCCGCCATAAACAGCAGCGGAATCGGCTCCGGCTGGGCTTGCGCCAGTGTATTCTGCAATGCCTCTGTGGCCTCTGCCCCCACCAGGGACAGGACGGAGCCCACCTTGTTCCCCTGCTCCCCGCTAAGGCCCAGGGCAGCAGCAGGGCCGGTTTCCAGGCTTCCGTCCCCGCTGAAGGTGCCTCCCGCCACCTGCACCAGCTGCAAAACCTTCTCTTCCAGGCTCATGCGTTCCAGACGGCTGCGTAGTGCTTGCTCTTCCATATTTCTTTCACTCCTGTCTATATTTCTGCAATTTTTTCATCCGGGAAATCTAATGGGTAAAGCTGCTGCTGGGGATTTCCTCTCCGGAGAGGATACGGTCGTAGTAGCTCTGCTTCCAGTCGATATAGTCAATGGCCTTTTGCAGCTGCTGGATGGATTGGAGCAGGGACTCCTTTTTGTCTGCCAGAATGGCCTTACGCTGGGGGATGGTGGTCTGCCCCTCCCGGCAAAGATCCAGGTAGCGCTTCATCTCCTCGATGCCCATGCCGCAGTTTTTCAGACAGTTCAGGCTTTGAATCCACTTAATATCTCCGTCGTCAAACAGGCGGTAATTGTGGCTGTCCCGCTTTACATTGGGCACCAGCCCCTGGTTGCAATAGAATTTCAGATTTTCGTAACGCATCCCGGTGAGAGCGCAGGCTTCTTTCATAGAATACATATAAACACTCCTTTTTTGAAAAAAGGTCTTGACCGGTAGCCGCTACCGGGTGATAGAATAGTACCATACCCCATTCCATAAGTCAACCAAGCAGAATGCAAAACTAGGAAGGAGCATTTCCATGGATACAATTAAAAAGAATTTTGGCTTTGGCTGCATGCGGCTGCCCATGCAGGGCGAAGAGGTGGATATCGACCAGACCAAGAAAATGGTGGATGCCTTTTTGGAGGCAGGCTTTAACTATTTTGACACCGCCCACGGCTATATCCAGGGCAAAAGCGAGCCTGCGCTGAAAGAGTGCCTCACCAGCCGCTATCCCCGGGACAAGTACATCCTGACCAACAAGCTCTCCGGCGGCTTTTTCAAAACCGAGGCAGACATCCGGCCCCTGCTGCAAAGCCAGCTGGATGCCTGCGGCGTGGAGTACTTCGACTTCTACCTGATGCACTCCCAGAGCGAAAGCTGCTATCCCCACTACAAGCAGTGCCGGGCCTACGAGACGGCCTTCCAGCTGAAGAAGGAGGGCAAGGTGCGCCATGTGGGCATCTCCTTCCACGACCGGGCAGAATTCCTGGAGCAGATTTTGAACGACTACCCCGAAATCGAGGTGGTGCAGATTCAGTTCAACTATCTGGACTATGACGATTTGGCCGTCCAGAGCCGCAGGGTCTATGAGGTCTGCCGGAAATACAACAAGCCGGTCATTGTCATGGAGCCGGTAAAGGGCGGCAACCTGGTAAATCTGCCCGACGAAGCCAAGAAGGTGCTGGAGGAGCTCCATGGCGGCAGCCCCGCCAGCTATGCCATCCGCTTCGCCGCCGGTTTCCCCGGCATGATGATGGTACTCTCCGGCATGAGCGATATGCAGCAGATGATGGATAACCTCTCCTATATGAAGGACTTCCAGCCCCTGAACGAAAAGGAAATGGAGGCCGTCCATCAGGTGCAACAGATTTTCATGTCCAAGAATCTGATTCCCTGCACCGCCTGCCGCTATTGCACCGACGGCTGCCCCCAGCATATCTCCATCCCCGACCTGTTTGCCATTATGAACACCAAGCAGATGCACCGTGACTGGAATGCCGACTTCTACTACCATGATGTCCACACCGGCCCGGGCCGGAAGGCATCCGACTGCCTGAAATGCGGCAAGTGCGAGAAGGTCTGCCCCCAGCATCTGCCCATCCGTCAGCTGCTGGAGGATGTGGCTAAGGAATTCGAGAAGGAATAAGAGGTGCCCTCATGGCAATTCTGATTGCATATTACTCCCGGGCAGGAGAGAATTATTTCGGCGGCTCCTACCGGAAAATTGAAACCGGCAACACCGCCCGGTGTGCCCAGAAGCTGGCCGCTCTCACCGGTGGAAGCCTGCTGGAAATCCAGCAGGAGAAGCCCTATTCGGAAAGCTACCGGGAGTGCGTCGCCCAGGCCGTGGAGGATAGCAAGGCTCACGCCCGGCCAGCCCTGGTGAATCTGCCGGAAAATCTGGACGGCTACCAGGAAATCTATCTGGGCTACCCCAATTTCTGCGGCACCATGCCCATGGCAGTGTTCACCTTCCTGGAGCACTACGATTTCACCGGCAAGACCATCCACCCCTTCTGCACCCACGAGGGCAGCGGACTTGCCCACTCCGAGAAGGATCTGCGCTCCGCCGCCCCCGGCGCAAGGGTCACCCAAGGACTTGCCATCCACGGCAGCCATGTGGACGAAGCAGAGGATGCCCTGAGCAGCTGGGTACAGAGCATAGAAGCCACCAAATAACAAGCATTCCCCGGCACCCCAAAGGGCCGGGGAACTGCCATGCAACGTATATTCAGCGCAAATGGGGCAAGCTCAGCTCTGCCGCCATGGGCCTAAACATTGCTAAAATCCCCCATCCGTGATTACTCACAGATGGGGGATTTGGCTAACTTTGAAGAACTGCCTATGCAAAGCACTGCTTGGGACGATTGTTATGCAAAGGCGGGATGTTTTGGTGTCAGGCCGGCGGTGAGGCGCTGGGTCAGCATGCAGCAGGTGCGGAAGGTATAGTCCGTATCTGTCTCGATACTGCCGGGTTGCCGGGCGTAGGCGGCATGCATCCAGCGAATCAGTGCTGCGGGAGAGCCGCAATAGCGGAAGGAGGGGGTCTGGCAGTTGTCTACCTGGCTCAGGAAATAATTTTGCAGCTGAACCTCATACTCCCTGTGTTCCTTCAGTCGGGTATCAAACTGCTCATTGTGGGCGTAGGTAAAGGCATCCATGGTATAGTGAATCAGCTTTCCCAGGCAGTAATAGTCCCAGGGGGAAAAGGACTGCTTTCCATCCAGCCGCATGGCCAAGCGCATCATAAACCGGCTGGCGTTGCCATAGTTGTGCCCCCGCATCCACTGGCTACGCAGGGAACCCTTGAGATAGGTGGCGGGGTTCTTGTCCGGCTGGGTGCAGCCCAGCAGGAAAATCTTCGCCCGGGCCCGGGGAGCATCTGGAAGATACTCCTGCAGTAAAATCCGCCCCATGGTGGAATGACTCTTATTCCGCATTACATGCCTCCCAAATTCGTTATTTTTTGCATTATACCACAACCGAATGGGAATTTGTGAACTTTCAGCGAATTATTTTATGGAAATTTCTGTTTGCCGGAAAAACGCCCCTGGTGCCGGAGCACCAGGGGCAAACATGCAGCAACAAATCAGGAAATGGACAGGTTGGCCGAGGCGGCCAGGGTGCCGTTGAAGTAGATGTCCAGCACATAGCTGCCCGGAGTTGTGGGGGCTACGGGCACATCCATACCGGCGCTGCGGGAATCCGACGAGGCGAAGAGCTCTCGCCAGGTCTTGCTGTCCTCGCCGATGAGCTCCGGGGCAACCTCGCCCTGGGCATTCCGGAACACATAGAGGATGCTCATCTGCTCGTCGTCCAGGTAGACGCCGTAGCTGTTTTGCAGCACCACGGAAATCTTCTGGCCCACGTTGAAGCTCTGCAAGAACTTGTCGCTGGAAACCGCACCGGAGGCCCAATCGGCATTGTCGGGGGTCACCAGCAGCTTGGCGGTAAGGGTGCTCTTGGTGACACCGTGGCCGCTGTAGTCCTTGGCCGCCGGGCAGGTATAGCTCTGGGTGCCGTTGAACACCGAGGTCTCGTCGGAGGTCTGGACGGTGAAGTGGTATACCGCACCGGGGATCCGGGGGGCCACCACGGCGCTGGTGCCGCTGGCCTTCACGGCGCTGGGCAAGCTGCTGCTGTCCAGGGTGTAGATAACCTGCCAGCCGCCCTCGGGGGCGGCACCGTGGAACTGCCAGCTGAGCTTCAGCTCCTGGGAATTGGTGTCATCCACTTGGAAATCCGTCAGGGTAACCGGGTTGGCGGAGATGGACAGCCGGGAGGACTGGGTCATTCCGTTGGCGCACACGTCCACATTATAGGGCTTGCTCTCGGAAATACCGGTGAAGGTGGCCTGGTGGCCGGTGACCTGCTGGGTTTCGTCGTATCCCTCACCGGAACAGCGAACCACCCAATAGTCCGGCTCTGTAGTGGCGGTATTGCCCCACTGGATAACCAGGTTGCCATCGGAGAAGGATACCACCGACAAATCCCGGACGGCGATAATCTGCACCGGGGTATACTCCACCGTGTTCTGGCCGCTGGCCGGGGTGTGGGTGATGCCCTCCAGGGTTTCCATCCGGAAGGTATAGCACTTGCCCAGGGTCAGGTGGTCCACGGTGACGTTGTGGCCGCTGAAGGTCTTGGTCAGCTCCGGCTCCCCCTCTGCGCTGTAGAACACCTGCCACTTACTCGGCTCGGCTCCCTCCACCACCATGGTCAAATTCACGCTGCCATCCTGGGCGCCGGGAGTGGCGTTCAGGGCAACAATGCTGGTGGTGCCCTGGGTGGTATACACCTGGGAGACAGGGCTGGTCAGCTTGTGCAGGCCGGTAATCTCCACCTGGAGGGTATAGAAGGTGCCCGGGGTAATTCTGGTGAATTCCGCCCGGTTTTCCTGGACAGGCTGGGTGGAGGAATTGCCATAGGTATCGGTGCAAACCACATTCAGCAGGCCATCCCGGACGTTGGAATCCAGCTGGACAACCAGCTTACCCTCTTCCTCCTGCACGGTCATGCCGTTGACGGTTTGCAGATACTCGCTGGAATAGTACATATAGCCCCACACGCCTCCTGCCAGCAGCAGGCACAGCAGGAAGATGGTAAACAGCACGCCCACTGCGGATTTCCGCTTCTTGGGTTTCTTAATCACCACAGGCTCTACGTTGGGATTCTTTTTCCGCTCCCGGGTCACTGGCTTTTCAGAGGCCCGAAGCAACTGGTTCAGGGACTGGAGCTCTGCATCCAAATCCATTTCCGGTTCCGGGAGCTCCTCCTGGGCCGGGGCTTGCAGCTCCGGGTCATCCTGGGTGATGGCGGCAAATTCGGCAGCAGCCACCTCCTCCACACCAAGGCTGTCGAAGTCCAGCTCCAGCGCCCCTTCGGCCTGGGGCTGGGGGCTTTCCGGTGCAGATGCTTCGTCAGCTTGCCAGAGGGACTGGTCGGAACCGGTGGCGTCTGGCGGAGCATCCTCCTGCTGGGCATTTTCCTCCGGCGCAGGCGCTTCCGGCACTGGCGCCTCCCATGCATCCGGCTGCTCCGGCTGCTCCGGCTCTTCCGGTTTTTCCGGCTCCTCCGGCTCCGCCGGTGATTCCTGGATAGGCTCCTGGGGTGCGGGCTCCTGGGAGGCTTCCTCCGTGGGTTCCTGCATTGGCTCCGGGGCTTCCTGGGAATCCGGCATCTCCGGGGGCAGCTCCTGCTGCGGCACTGCCGGGGCGTCGGTATCCTGGGGCTCAGACTGGGCAGGGAACTGGGCGGTGCGGTAGCTGTCCCCGGGGACGGCAGCGCCGGTAATGGGCTCCATAATGGGCACATTGTTGATGGTGTTGCGCTGCATATAGTCAATCAGCGCCTGGCGCATCTGGGAGGGATTCTCCCAGCGCTTTGCCGGGTCGGGGTCGCAGGCTCTCTGCAAAATACCCGTCATTTCCTCATCTGCCGTAGCCGGTGCAGGCAGGGGCTTGGTCAAATCCGCAGGCAGCTGGCCGTTGTTGAAAATCTGGTAGAGAATCAGGCCCGCACTATAGGTATCCGCCGTCTCGTTCAGCACGGCCAAATCATCCAGCAGCTCCGGGGCGGTGTAGTTGCTGCGGAACTTCTCGGGCATGGGGGTAAATTTCAGGGAGTCCAGGGGAACGAAGCCCAAATCCCCAATCTTATATTCCTTTTTATTGGAAATAAAGATGTTAGAGGGCTTCAAATCCGCATACAGCATTCCCTCATTCCGGCAGGCCGCCAGAGCGGTACACAGGTCAATGCCCAGGTTCACCGCCTCCAAATGGGACACAGTGTGCCGGTGCATATAGCGCTCCAGAGAAAGCCGGAAGCCGCTGAGCAGGAACACCTGATAGCCAATTCTGTTCTTCTGCATGGGCTCCATCTGGCAGCCCTCATAGGGAACAAACCCCTCCAGCCGGGAGAGCTTTTTCAGCAGCTCCGTCTCCTGCACAATATCCTCTGCCACGGTGCGGTAATACTCCGCCGCCTGGGCCGAATCCTTGTATGCGCCGGTAATCAGCAGCGCATCCAGCTGGGTTTGGGATGCGGGAACAGAAATCACCTTCACAATGTATTTCCGCTGGGAATCCCCCCGGACGGCGGGATAGCAGCTCACGCCGTAGCGGTCGCCCACCGGCGAACCCACGGTGAAGCCGTCCAGCAATGGAGAGACAGTCAGTTGTTCAGGCAATACAATCGCCTCCTTTATCCCCTGTATCATAATCGAAAATTACAAAAAATGCAATATGTTTGTGCTTGTTTTCTTGAAACAAATGTGATATAATGTGTCGAAAGGATGGGTATGCGTACCCGTCATGTCAGGAGGTTTCATTTATGAGCAAGATTGTATGCGATATCTGCGGCACAACCTATGATGATTCCACAGGCGCTTGCCCGGTTTGCGGCTGGGCTCCCGGAACCACGCTGGACACTTCCTCTGCGGATACAGACGACATCCTGAACGACGATTTTCAACTGGACGAAGACAGTTCCTCAGACAATCTGTCCCAGAAGGGCAGAGCCGTCTTTGATTACGATGCGGTAAATACCCGCCGCCGTCCCCGGCCCC
>ENA-OZAA01000579-OZAA01000579.1-human-gut-metagenome-genome-assembly--contig:-NODE-579-length-17483-cov-6.145800_pt1 | contig 17483 bp, 16 predicted proteins | sample MGYA00244204_ERZ653492 | MGnify/ENA primary metagenome ERZ653492 (study PRJEB26926, sample SAMN06164980) | human gut metagenome | biome: ENVO:00009003; feature: ENVO:2100002; material: ENVO:00002003... | reverse complement strand
TGTAGTCTCGAATTTTTGTTATTTCGAGTGTCTACTCTATGGGGAGCATATCATTTTACGGGGAGCAGTCCTGTTGATTTTAAGGGATTATCCCAGCAGCCGCTGCAAGTCGTTGCATAGCTGCTCGACATTTTCCGGCCGGGTTGCCCAGCTGGTACAGAAGCGGACGGCCCGGTGGGCTTCATCCACCCGCTCCTGCTCACTGAAAACATAGGTCTTGGCCAATTCCTCCAGCACGGTATCCGGCAGGATGGGGAAAAGCTGGTTGGTGGTGCTCTCTACCAGGAAGGGCACGCCAAGGGCGTGAAGCGCCGCCCGCAGGCGGTCGGCCAGGCGGTCAGCCTGGGCGGCGATTTGCTCGTAGAGGTCATTGTCCATCAGCACACCGAACTGCACCCCCAGCAGACGTCCCTTGGCCAGCATGCCGCCATGCTGCTTGATCAGGTAACGGAAGTCCTCTTGCAGGGCGGGATGGCAGATTACAACGGCCTCGCCGAAAAGCGCTCCCACCTTGGTGCCGCCGATGTAGAATACGTCGCACAGTCTTGCCAAATCCTGCATGGTCACGTCATTTCCCCGGGCCGACAGGCCATAGCCCAGCCGTGCCCCATCCACGAACAGATACAGCCCCAGCTCCCAGCAGGCGGCGGATAAATCCTCCAACTCCCGGAGCGTGTAGAGGGTACCCAACTCCGTAGGCTGGGAAATATACACCAGCTTGGGCTGGACGGTGTGCTCGAAGGAGCTGCTGGCGTAGTGCTCCCGGAGGGTTTGCCGCACCTGCTGCGCCGTGATTTTCCCCTGGTGATGGGGCACCCACAGCACCTTGTGGCCGGTGGCCTCCACAGCACCGGTTTCGTGGACATGGATGTGGGCCGTGTCCGCCCCCAGCGCCCCCTGGTGGGGGCGCAGAGCAGCGTCAATCACCGTCAGATTTGCCTGGGTGCCGCCCACCAGGAAATGGACGGCAATATCCTCCCGGCCGCATTTTTTCCGGATTTTGGCCGCTGCGGCGGCGCAGTATGCATCCTCGCCATAGCCCATGGTCTGCTCCATATTGGTGGCGTTCAGGGCTTGCAGCACCTTTTCGTGGCAGCCCTCGCTATAGTCATTGTTAAAGTAAATCACTTTCCTGCTCCTTCATTTCTTTTTTGGTTTGGTACATATTGTCATCCGCCTGGCGAAGCAGCTGCTCCAAGTCCTTGTCCGGCCCCTGGGCCCAGGCATAGCCCATAGCCGCCGAAATGGACAGCTCCGAAACGGCATCCGCCGCCCGAAGCTCCGCCTGCAAAGCCTTCATACAGTCCAGCACCTGCTGGCGGCTGCCGCCTTTCAGGCAAATAACGAATTCGTCTCCGCCAATGCGGTAGCAGGCCCCCTGCTCCCCCACCGCCTTTTGGATGCACCCAGCCACAGCGGCAATGAGTTCGTCCCCCCGCTGGTGGCCCAGAGTATCGTTTACCGTTTTCAGATTGTTGGCATCCAGCATAATGTATCCCAGAGGGCCGGAGTACTCTCTGTCCTCCTGCGTCCGGGCCTGGAAGGCCGCCCGGTTGCCCAAGCCGGTCATCATATCCACATAGGCCATCTTTGCATACAGGGCTGCCTTTTCACTTTCCTTGACATGGTCCAGCACGGCAATCCCCGCCGCATCGACCAGACAAATGATAAAGCCCAGCATTCCCAGCACATAGGCCACGGAATAGGCCACGGCATCGCCCCTATAAAAGGCACACAGCGCCGCCCCGCTGAACAGGGCAAACACAAAATAACCCTGCATCACCCGGGAGAGCTTTCCCTTCTCCCCCCGGCGCACTTCCCGGTAGCCATAGAGCAGCACCAGGGCGATGGTGACCCCCATGAGCACATGCTCCGTCACCACCATCAGCGCCGTCAGGATAAAGCTGGAAAGCGCATTCAGGGTAAACAGCAGCAGCATTATCTCAGCCAGCAGCTGTAGGGCCCCGAACACCTTTTCCTGCCGGGGAAGCATCTTCTTGGTAAAGCCCAAAAGGGGAATGGGCAGCAGGAAGAAGGAATAGAAGGAAATCAGCTCCACCAGCCCCGTCCTCCGGGTCACCAGCATCAGGAAGCCGGAATCCGTCAGCACCCAGGTACCGGCACACAGAATATACAGGCCAAGATTCATCAGGTTCCGGCTCAGCTCCCCGAAGCGTTGGATATAGGTATAGATGCCGGCCACGACACCCATGGCCCCCAGGGCCAGAGCGAAGGCGGCAAAGATGACGGCATGAAGATTTTGCCGCACCAGGGTTCGGTAAATGCCGCTCTTATCCCCCAGAGAGAGCCTGGAACGGCGGATTGCCATCTCCGCTCCGGAAGAAATCTGCAAAAACTGCACCGTCAACTGCTCCCCCGGGGGCAGCGGCAGCAAATGGTGGGAGCCGGATCTGCCACCGTCTACCCTGAAAATCTCTTCGCCATCCACCAGGATTCGGTAATGACCCCAGTGGGATTGCAGCAGCAGAATCTGCTGAGGCATGCACTTCTGCCTGGGGAGCTGGGCATCAAAGCGAACCGCCCGGCCGGATTCCTGCGTTTCCTGGGCCCATGTGCCCTCCAGAGGCTGCACCTGGCCGTAGGCGAAGGTCTGCGGCATAATTTCTGTTTTGAATTCGTAAAGCAATCCGGCGGCCATTGTGCAGAGCAGCAAAGCTGCCAGCCACCTTTTGGCCATTTTCATGGCATCCTCCCTCACTTTTTCTCCCGCCCTCCGGGAGCATTTTATTCTAACGCCTGGCATTCCCAACGCTCATAATTGCCCCCGAGGCGGAATACGCTAAGACAGCACACAGCATCGGAGGTCAGGAAATGACAGATCAAATTGAGAAGCGAGCCTGTGAACTGGCTGTGTACATTGTTGAAACCGGTGCCACTGTGCGCTCTGCTGCACAACACTTCGGCATCTCCAAATCCACCGTCCACAAGGATATCACCTTTCGGCTGCGGCGCTGCAATGCCCAGCTTTACGCCCAGGCCAGGGCCGTCCTGGACAAAAACAAGCAGGAGCGCCACATTCGGGGCGGAATGGCCACCAGGCAAAAATACCTCCACCGTTAAAGCGCCACCCCGGGCATAAGATGCCCGGGGCAGATTCTTACCGTTTGCTTCCCCTTTTGGAAAAATCAGTCGATTTTAATTACGGATTTGACAATATCCGCCTTGTTGCGGATGCTCTCGTCCATGGCGTTCTGGATATCCGACAGGGGGAAGATATTGGAGACGATGCCCTTCAGATTCACCTTGCCGGAGGCCACCGCCTCAATGGCAATGGGGTAGATGTGGCGGTAGCGGAAGACGGACTTCAACGTCAGCTCCTTGTTCAGGATGAAGTCGGTGGGCATATTCATCTCGCCTGTCCGGCTGTAGCCCACCAGGACGATGGTGCTGCCCTTGGCGGCGGCCATAATGGCCTGGCGGACGGTGAACTCGCTGCCTGCGGTGTCGATGGCCAAATCCGTACCCATGCCGCCGGTAAGCTGGTTCAGCCGAGCCACCACATCCTCTTTCTTTCCGTTGATGACTGCGGTAGCGCCCAGCTCCAAGGCCTTGTCCAGCCGCTTGTCCATTACGTCCACCACATAGACCTCCTGGACACCCCGGGCTTTCAGCGCCATCAGGCTCACCAGGCCAATGCAGCCGGCACCCATCACCACAGCCTTCTGGCCCAGGTGGGCATCCCCCTGAATGGCAGCATGGAAGCCCACGGCCAAAGGCTCGATAAGCGCCCCCTCCAGGGTGCTTACATTGTCGGGCAGCTTAAAGCACAGGTCCGCCTGGTGGGCCACATACTCCTGGAACACGCCGTCCACCGGGGGTGTGGCAAAGAACACCACATCCGGGCAAAGGTTGTATTTGCCCTCCCGGCAAAACCGGCAATGGCCGCAGGTCTTCCCCGGCTCCAGAGCCACCCGGTCGCCAACCTTCAGATGGGTCACCTTACTGCCCACCTCCACCACTGTGCCGCCGGGCTCATGGCCCAGGACGAAGGGGGGCTCCACCACAAAGTCCCCAATGGCACCCGTCTCGTAATAATGCATATCAGAACCGCAGATGCCTACATATTCCAGCTTAACCAGAACCTCATCCTCTTTGGGAGTGGGGATGGGACGCTGGGTGAAGCCCATCTTGCCGATTCCTTCCATAATTGCCACACGCATGTTGCCGTTCATAAGTAAAACCTCCGTGTTTTTTGTTTTGTGTTCCATCGATAAAACCTGATAGGGAGAAAAAAGTCTATTTGCTATTTAAGTCCGCTCAGCTCTCGGATATGAATTTGGATTGTGGTTGACACAATCCGATGCTCGCTATTTTTGTGGACAATCAAGCAGCCCGACAAACCGGAAGTTGTCGCTCCACCAAATTGAACATTTCCACGGTAGCTTAATTTCGATAAGCTAAAATATTCTATATGCTTACTAATCTTTGAGCATATTTTCAAGTTCCATGATATTAGCACCAACATCACTTTGTTTGTGTGCATCGGAAGCAGTCTCAATTTGCACGTTGTTTTTTGTCAGAATAGATAATAATTGAGGATTTAAACCAAGTTCAATATCAGAACTATAATTTAAGTGTAATCCTCCGCTGTTTTCGGCATACATACTATGTTTATTTAACAACACAGCCAATTTATTATAATATTCTGTTAAATCAATGTTCGGTTTATAGCCAAAACATTTGATTGAGTCAGGATGGGCAAGTCCGTTAAATAAACCGCTCTCACATAACTGGAACATAATATCATAATATCTTTTATATACTTCTTCTATGTTTTTGCTTTCCCAAATCTCCTTTTGCCCCATATGGTCAAATCCCCAACCGTCAATCCAATGTACAGCACCTGTAAGAAAATGAAAATCATATTTATCAAGAATATCTGCCAGAACATCAGCAGTTTCAGGAATATAACAGACTTCAAGACCGAACTTCACTTTTACAGGGTACTTAATATTTCGTACTCTTTTAATAAAGCTAATATACTCGTCTATTGAACCGTTCATTCTTTTTGTTATCCAGTTATTCTGAAAATCGTTATAGGACTTTATTGGTTCGTATACTTTCTCAAATTCAGTAAATTGATGAGTATGCTCAAGCATGTATATCTCATCAAGTCCTGCAGCTTGTGCAACTTTAATGAATCCCTCAAAAAAATCAATATTATAGCCTATAGGATTTCCATGTAAAAAGTGTACATGTACGTCTCTCATTATTCATTCCTCCAATCTCAGTTCACTCGTGAGATCGTAAAATCCCGATTTGCCAGTGTGTTTGGATGTATTATACATTACCGTTACAAGAAGCGCAATCATGAGTGCTGAAAAATGTTAATTCTGCAATAACATATATTTGAGATTTCTCCCTATCTGGTTTTATTCATCATATTATCAAAGAAAAAACCGGCTTTGTCAAGGAGGGCAATGCCATTTCAGCAGTTTTATCAAATTGCAATGGAAAATTGTCGTATCAACGGGCAGCACATTCGCCTTTAACCCGCTTTTCTTACTTACGCTGTAGACAAGCATAGTGGTAGGCAAGCTGGAAATCGCCTAGCTCCCGGAAGCATTGCTCCAGCAGTGGGATTGCCTCTTCGGGGCAGCGTTTTTCCTCCTGCCGAAGCAGCTGGGCGGCGGGGGTATATTCCCGCTGGGCCATGTATGTTCTGGCCCGGAGCAGCCGCCAGGGGGATGCGGTGCGGTCCTGGCAGGCATCCAGGTAGGCTGCCGCCTGTTCCGGGGCATCAGAGCGCATACACACATAGGCATGGAGATACAGCTGCTGGTCCAGGCTGGGGAGGGCCGCAGGGTCCACCGCCAGGTGGAGCCGGGCCGAAATTTGCAGCCGCCGGATTTTCAGCTCCGGCAGCCAGGGGATTTCTCCCTCCAGCTCCTGGGCCTGACTCAGCAGCTTCCGGGCATACACATCTCTTCCCTGCTCTGCCGAGGTCTGGGCCAGCCGCAGCAGGGCCAGAGATTTCAGGAGGTGGGATTCCCGGGTCTGCTCCCGGAGCTGCTCCAATAGCTGCAAGGCCCCGGCATCATCCCCGGAGTCGAAGGAAGACCAGGCCCTTTCCAGGAAGTCCGCCTCCCCCTGGTCCAGGAAATAGCTCACGGGTCTGCCCAGCCGCTCTGCCAGGTAACGCAGGGTTTCCATGGAGGGTGCCGCCGTACCATGCTCGATTTGCGAGAGCATGTTGCGGGTAATGCGGTCCCCCACCAGCTGCCTCTGACTGAGCCCGGCGGCCAGCCTGGCCCGGCGCAGCCGCTCGCCCAATTCCATATTTCCACCCCCCGGCTGTTCTTGCGGCCATTTTACCACACCAGGCAAATTATTTCCACAATTCCAGAAAAATTCATTTGCTATTTTCCCCAAAATGCTTTATAACTTTAGATAGAAAAAGAAACATAGGAGAGTATCCATGAGTATTCCATCTGCAAAGTATCTTAAGAAAAAGGCCAGCAACCGGCTGGAGGGCAACAAGGAAGCCAAAACGCTGGTTCTTATCTATGCGGGAATTTTGGCCGGTTCCTCCTTGGTTGTCAATGCTGTGAAGTATCTGCTGGACGGGCAAATTTCCCAGACCGGCGGTTTGCAGGGCATCAGCACCCGCTCCCTGCTGTCCACCACCAGCACCGCCCTGACCATTGCCCAAATGCTGCTGGTGATGTGCCTTACCCTGGGCTACACTGCCGCCATGCTCCGGATTGCCCGGGGGCAATACGCCTCCCGGAGCACTCTGAAGGCCGGGGTTGAGCGGGTATGGGTGCTGCTGCGCACCAGGCTGCTGCAAGCGGCAATTTTCATTGCCATTACCCTGGCCCTGGGCTTCCTCACCGTCAACCTCTATTTCCTCACACCCTTTGCCAACCGGCTGCTGGTTGCCACCCTGCCCCTGACCGAAGGGGGCACCATGAGCGCCGAAGCCATGCTGTCCCTGCTGGACACGGCGTACACGGCCATGCTGCCTCTGTTGATAATTTATCTGGTGCTGCTGATTCCCATGACGTGGCTCTATTCCTGCACCTATCGGATGGTGGACTATCTGCTGATTGACCGGCCCCAGCTGGGTGCCTTCGGCGTTCTGCGGGAGAGCCGCCGGATGATGCATGGGAATATGAAAATGATGCTCCGGGTGGATATCAGCCTCTGGTGGTATTATGTTTTGCAGTGGCTGGTGAGCTGCCTGATTTATCTGGACATTCTGCTGGCCATTTTTGGTGTCAGCCTCCCCCTGTCCCCGGTGGCTTATTTCTTCGCCATTGTGCTGGCCTATCTGGCGGCGGATTTTGCCGTGCGTTATTTCTTCAGCAATCGCATTGCCGTGACCTATGCCCTGTTTTATGACAGTCTGTGCCCCAAGCAGCCCCAGGACGGCGCTGTGCTGGGCAACATCTTCCAAATGTAATCCTACAGAATGAAAATCCCAGCCGGGCAATCCTGGCTGGGATTTTCATTTTTGGGGGGAAATTAGGAGAGAATCAATTTGTCGTCGGCCTCGTCCGAACCGGAGGCCTTGCTGAACAGCTCCAGGAGCTGCTCCACGGTGAGGCGTTTTTTCTCCTCGCCGGAGACGTCCACCACAATGTGGCCGTCATACATCATCACCAGGCGATTGCCATAGGCAATGGCATCGCGCATATTATGGGTAATCATCAGGGTGGTCAGGTGATCCTGCTCCACAATGCGCTGGGTGGCATCCAGCACCTTGGAAGCGGTTTTGGGATCCAGGGCGGCGGTGTGTTCATCAAGAAGCAGCAGCTGGGGCTTCTGCAAGGTAGCCATCAGCAATGTCAGTGCCTGGCGCTGGCCGCCGGAGAGCAGCCCCACCTTGGTGGTAAGCCGGTCCTCCAGGCCCAAATCCAGGGTGCGGAGCATATCCCGGTATTTTTCCGTGTCCGCCTTGGGTACGCCCCAGCGGAACACCCGGCGTCTCTCCCCCCGGCGGGCGGCCAGGGCCAAATTCTCAATAATCTGCATATCGGCGGCAGTGCCGTTCATGGGGTCCTGAAAGACCCGGCCCAGGAAGGGGGCACGCTTGTATTCGCACAGGCCGGAGATATCCTGCCCATCAATAAGGATAGCCCCGGAGTCCACCGGCCACACCCCGGACACGGCATTGAGCATGGTGGACTTACCGGCACCGTTGCCTCCGATGACGGTGCAGAACTCACCGGTTTGCAGGGTCAGGTTCAAATTTTTCAGTGCCTTCTTTTCGTTGATGGTGCCGGCATTGAAGGTCTTGTATACGTTCTTGATTTTCAGCATGGCTTATCCCTCCTGACTCTGTCTGGCGGCCTTGGCATTCAGCTTGGCAATCCGGCCAAAGGAATTCCGCTTTGCTGCCCGCAAATTGGGCACTGCCAGGAAAATAGCCACAACAACAGCGGTGAGGAGCTTCATATCATCCGGCGGGAATTTCAGCCAGAGGACAAATACATACACCACATAGTAAATCACGCTGCCCAGCACCACAAAGGCCAGACGAACCATGAAGTTCATATGTCTGCCCACCAGAGCCTCGCCCAGCACCTCGCCGATGATTACGGCAGCCAGACCAATCACAATGGCACCGGTGCCCATTTTCACATCGGCAAAGCCCTGATACTGGGACATGATGCCCCCGGACAGAGCCACCAGGCCGTTGCTCAGCGCCAGACCGATGACCTTCATCCGATTGGTGTTGATGCCCTGGGCCCGGGCCATATTGCCGTTGATGCCGGTGGCCCGCAGAGCGGAGCCGTGCTCCGTGCCCAGATACAGGTATAGTGCCACCACCAGCGCCACGCATACCCCCAGCACAATCCAGATGGTGCGGGTCAGCAGCTTGGCATTGGAGGAAAAGAGGAAGGCGACCTTGTTGACGTTTACCGCCTGGTTAGCCTTGCCCATAATGTTCAGATTGATGGAGTACAGGGAAATCTGGGTGAGAATACCTGCCAGAATATCCGGGATACCCAGCTTGGTGTGCAGGAAGCCGGTAATAACTCCCGCCGCCATACCGGCCAGGAAGGAGGCCAGCAGCGCCAACTGGGGATTGACCCCCGCCAGCACCAGCATGATGCAGACAGCGCCGCCGGTGGCCATGCTTCCGTCCACCGTCAGGTCGGACACGCCCAGCATCCGGAAGGTGAGGAACACGCCCAGAGCCAGTACGCCCCAGATAAGGCCCTGGGCCACGCCCCCAGGGAGGGCACGAAGCAGCGCAGTAAATTTCAGAGAAGCAAAGTATTCGGGGATAGATACCATGAGAGCATCCAGCATGGAATTGACCTCCTGTTATTTTCTGTTTGCAGAAAATCCCCCGGCAAGGGTTTTGCCGGGAGAATATTCTGCTGTCGTTCCCGGATGGGTTACTGGGTTTCGATGGCCTCGTAGCCCTGGGGCATCTCAAAGCCAATGGCCTGGGCATAGTCGGGATTGTACTTCTTTACCGGGGAGGCCGCATAGCCGATGGGCATGGTGGAGACATCTGCGCCGTTTACCAGAACGTCATAGGCCATCTCGCCGCAGACATGGCCGATATCATAGTAGCTGATGGAAACCGTAGCCAAACCACCGGCGCCGCACATTCCCTCCTCGCCGCAAATCACAGGCAGATTCGCACCGGCGCACACATTGGAAATGATGGTCATATTGGAAGCGGCGGTATTGTCGGTGGGGATGTACATGGCATCCACATCCTCCACAGCGGTGGTGACCACTGCCTGGATGTCGTTGGAATCGGTGAAGGTATAGACCCGGGTTTTGACTCCCTTTTCGTCCATGCAAGCTGCGAACTGCTGCGCCTGAAGCACGGAGTTCGGCTCCGAGGAGCAATACAGGATTGCCACGTTCTTGGCATCGGGCACCAGCTCCAGAAGCGTATCGGCATACAGCTGTGCGGGAACGCCGTCGGAGGTGCCGGATACATTGATACCGGTGCCCACGGAGGCATCCATGTCGTCAATGGCCAGAGCCGTGGCGTAATCGGTCACAGAGGTACCCAAAATGGGAATGGTATCGGTAGCCGCCACCGCTGCCAGCAGGGCCGGGGTGGCGTTGGCCATAATCAAATCGTATTCGTTGGCCACAAAGCCGGTGACGATGGTGGAGCAGGTGGTGGACTCGCCCTGGGCGTTCTGCAAGTCGATCTTCACATTGTCCCCCAGCTTCTCGGTCAGGGCATCCATAAAGCCCTGGGTAGCGGCATCCAAAGCCGCATGCTGCACCAGCTGGCAAATGCCCACGGTATAGGTCTTTTCCTCTGCCCGGGCGGTGACGGCGGAGGCCATCCCCAGCACCATTGCAGCAGCCAAAACCAAGGAAATCATCTTTTTCATTTTCATTCGCTCCTTTTCAGCCCGAATGCGGGGGCTTTCATTGCTGGGGATACTATAGCACCAGTTGTTCTGCGTGTCAATCTATTTTTTTAATAATATCTATTTAATTTTTTAATTCATTATTATTAACAAAGAACCTGCCATCTTCCGAAACAGAATTTGGCAGGTTCTCTATATATGCGTTCGATGGTGCCGCCAACGTGGGCATGTGGAATGGATTCCCCTGCCTCGGTTGGCGCCCCGGCTTCGCTTGTCTACATCTGTGCCAGCTTTCGGCAGGCGGAGGCCAGCTCCCGGAGGGTAGAGCAGCTGACCATGGGAACCAGGGCGGCCATGGTCTGCACACTGCGCAGATATTGCCACTTGGCCTCCGGCACCGGATTCAGCCAGAGGATGCGCCCGGACTGGCGCTTGGCCTCCAGGACGGCCTGCACCGCCCGGTTCTGGTCGATGGTCTTGGTATCGGAGAGGATAATAAGGGTCGCCCCCTGCCCCAGAATAGGCGGACGGCTTGCGCAGATTTCCTCCAATGCGGTGCCCAGATCCGTCCCCCGGCCATAGATGCCGGATTCCCGGACAAAGGTACGGAAGCTATCCATATTGTGCAGGCAGTAAGCATCCGCCTCCACCAGGTGCTCGGAAAACAGAAACACCCGGGAGCTGTCGGATACCTGGTTCAGAGACTGGATAAAGCGCAGGGCGAACTCTGAAAACTGAATCATTGAGCCGGAGACATCGCACAGAAGCACCAGCCGCTTGCGGTGGCTCCGCTTTTTGTGATAGTGCAGCTGCCGGAAGCTGCCGCCAGTTTCCAAGCCCTTGCGAATGGTGCGGCGGAAATCCAGCTTGCCGGAGTGGGCGGCGTTGTTCCGCTTGGAGGACAGCTCACCGTTGATTTGCTTGGCAATGCTCTGGATGATGGTAATGGCCTTGGGAATTTCCGTATCCCGGAACTCTGCCAAATCCCGGTAGAGGATGCCCACCTCCGGGTCGGCCTCCATGCAGTTCTCTCCGGCGGATTCCATGAGCATCTGCTGCTCCATAATGGTTTTGGCAAATACGGAGTGGATAAACTCGCTATAAAGCCCCGGGTTGCGCTCCATATTGGATTTGTATCGCTCCACAAAATCCTTCAGCCGCTGCCGGGCCTCGTCGGACATGGTCATGTAGGTTTCCCGCTGCTGCCGGTTCAGATTGGCCTGCTGGCCCAGCTGCTCCAGCTCCTCCTCTGCCTCCTGGCGGCGCTGCTCCATCTGCTGTTCCTGCTGCTGCTGCTGCTGGGCCTGGCGGCGCATGGCCTCCTCGGAAATAAAGAAGCCATCGAACACCTGGTCGAAGGTCAGCTGATCCTCCCGGGAGCTGGCGTAGACGGTACGCAGTGCCGTTTTCACCTGTTCCCGGCTGGCAAACCCCAGTTGGGTGAGCACCTGGGCAGCATCGGCAGTCTCGGCGGGGCCCACCGTCAGCCCCTTCAGGCGGAGCATTCGGGAGAAGGCGGAGAGCTTTTCCAGATAGACGCCGGTATCAGTCATGGCTGTGCCCTTGGCAGCGGCCGCAGTGCTCCTGCTGGGGCTGCTCCTCCTCTAAAATCTCCAAATCCTCGTTGTTCTTCAGCACAAAGCCCGCAGTCTGGCGCAGGGCATCGGGGGTCAGCTCCCGGATGCCCAAGGCATCCAGGGCGGCGGCCCAGTCCAGGGTCTCGGCAATGGAGGGCTTTTTCAGAATGGCCTCGTTGCTGCGCAGCTTCTGCACCGCCAGAGCCACCTGGGCGCAGAGCCGGTCATCCACATGGGGCAGCTTCTTACGCAGAATGGCCAGCTCCTTGTCCATATTCGGGTAGTCGATGTGCAGGTAGGCGCAGCGGCGGCGCAGGGCCTCGGACAGGGGCCGGGCCCGGTTGGATGTAAGCACCACAAAGGGAACGGTCTTTGCCTGGATGGTGCCAATTTCCGGCACTGTGACCTGCTGCTCAGACAGCAGCTCCAGCAGGAATGCCTCGAATTCCTCGTCCGCCTTGTCGATTTCGTCAATCAGAAGCACCACGGGCTTTTCGGAGCGGATGGATTTCAGCAGCGGGCGTTCCAGCAGATACGCATCGGAAAACAGGCTCTTGGTCAGCATCTCCTTGTCCACAGAATTCATGTTCACCTGGATGGACAGCAGCTGCTTCTGATAGTTCCACTCGTACAGGGCCTTGCTTTCGTCCAGACCCTCGTAGCATTGCAGCCGCACCAGCTCCCGGCCCAGGGCGGCGGCCATCACCTTGGCCACCTCGGTTTTGCCCACACCGGCGGCTCCCTCAATCAGCAGGGGGCGGCCCAGAACCAGGGCAACGTATAGGACAGTGGCCATGGTATCGTCGTAGACGTAGCCCGCCTCGTCCATTTTCTGTTTCATTTCTTCCAGGGTCATCACAGTTCCTCCTTACAGAGAATTCCCGCCTCCCGCATCCGGCGGCGCAATTGTGCCACGTCGCCGGTAAATTGAGCGGCGTGCATTCCGGCCTGGATGGCAGCCTCCACATTGGGGGCATTGTCATCCGTAAACCAGCATTCGCTGGGGTTGAGGTTGAATTTTTGGAACAGGCGCTGGTAGATATCCCGGGAGGGCTTCATCAGCCGCTCCTCGGCGGAGACCATCAGGGCATCAAAGCAATCTGCCCCGGGAATTTTGGGGAAATATCCCCGGAGATTGGTTTCTGCATTGGATAGCAAATAGATACGGTAGCCGTTTTCCTTTAGCTCCCGCACCAGCTGCTCCATGCCGGGCATGGGGGTCAGGAACCACTTGTACCACTGCACCAGCGCCCACGCCGATTCGTGCAGACGCTCCGGCAGATGGGCGCAGGCGGTTTGCGCCAGCTGCTCCTCAGAATACAGGCCGGCATCCGCCTCCGTCCAAATGGGGTTTTGCAGCAGCTCCCGGTTCAGCAGTACCTCGTCCTCCGCAGGAAGGTGGAGCCTTGCAAGCATCTGCACCGGATTCCAGACAATCAGCACCCCGCCCATGTCAAACACCATATTTTTAATCATATCGCAGTCTCCTTCCCGGGGTCAATACAGGGTATCCGTTGGGTTGGGGTAGCCGAATTTCTCTTTCAGCAGGGCGTAGTACTCGTTGGCATCGCCGTTCTGCTCGTACCGCCAGGGGTAGCCATAGGGCTGGTCGTCCTTGGCATCGCCGGTGTGCTGGGTGATGCAGTCGGGGTGCAGGTCGTCAAACCGAGCCCGCTCTGCTTCGTCGGTTTTGGAGCGGGCATCCACCAGCACCTGCAAATTCAGCTGGTCCAGGGGGGACAAATCCGAAACCTTGGTATAGGCGATGTTCAGCCGCTCCAGGCTGGTGCAGGCAGCCAAGGGGGAAATATCCTCCAGATAGCCGCAGTAGGCCACCTCCAAAAATTCCAGATTCTGACAATTCTGGAAGGGGGTCAAGTCGGAAATCATGGAGCCGGAGAGAATCACCGCCCGGAGCTTGGGCATCCCCGCCACGAAATCGCACTGCCGCAGCAGCTCATTGTGCCCAAAATCCAGGAACTCTGCATCCTCGCAGTAGATGAGGTTGGCGCTGTTGGAGTCGTACAGATTATACACATGGCGGATTACCGTCCGGTCTGTCAGGCAGCCGCCCTTGCCGAACCAAACCCGCCAGACTACCTTGGTGGTGCCCCGGAATTCCTCCCGGATTTCCGCCAAATCCTCGTTGGTAAAGTGGCAGTTGTCCAGCACAAACCGCTGGCATCCCCGCAGGACGGACAGGGCTGTACGCAGGGTATCCACGGCTCCCTCCTGGTTGCCGATGTATTTATTGGCGTAGGTGATTTCCTGGTCGGTGGTGGAGACCCGCTGGCCAAACAAATCAAAGGAGAAATGCAGCAGCGCCGCCGGGGCGAAGCGCTGAAGCTCTGCCACCTGCTCCAGGGTATAGGCAGTGGAATCCTCCGAGGTCATAAGCAGAATGTCCGTCAGCTTCGGCAGGGACGAGAGCAGGGAGGCATTGGCCAGCACCTCCTCCGGATTGCAACCGGACAAATCCAGGGTCTGGGTCTCGCCGTCGCAGGCAACGCCGCAGAAATTCAGGCCGCATACAAAGTGCACCCCGGGATAGGCCTGCTGAAGGGCCTGAAGCTCGGTGATTTCCAGCGCCGTATCCCGCAGGGTTACGGTTTGCAGCCGGGGCAGGTAGCGCAGATTGCTGAGCAGCAGCGGATACTCATACTCCCCCGGGCCCAAATCCAGGCTCTCGGCATCCGGGGCAGCTCCCATGGTGCCCAGGCGAACCAGATAGGTCACCTGCACCTGGGGATTCCGGGCCGCATAGGCGGCGATGGCCTGATAGCACTCGCTGCCGGTGAGATTGGCCTGCTTCAAATCGGGGTAGTTCTTTTCCAGCTCCAGGATGGACTGTTCGTCCACCACCATGGAGATGCTTTCAATTTTAGCAGCCTCCGTTGTCTCCACAGCCCCGGGGCCCACATCGCAGCCACAGAGCAGCAATCCAACCAGGCACGCCGCCGGAACGAATTTTGCAAGGAATTTCATCAATAAATGCCTCCGTTTTGATACACGTATACCTATATATTTTATCACAATTCCCCGAAAAATACAATCAATAAAAACAAGCGCAGCCATAAAGACTGCGCTTGGGGTTGGGATTATACTCTTCTCAACGCCTCGATGGGGTTCAGGTTTGCCGCCTGGGTGGCAGGGAGCAGACCGAAAACCACACCAATCAGGGTGGAGAAGGCCACGCTGATGGCAATGGCCGGGACGCTGATGGCAACCGGTATCTGCATCATCTTGGAAATCAGTTCGGCCAGGCCGATGCCGGTGGCCACGCCGATGACGCCGCCCAGGCTGGTGAGCACGGCAGCCTCGGTGAGAAACTGCATCAGGATTCTGCGTTTCTTGGCTCCGATGGCCTTTTTCAGACCGATTTCAGCGGTGCGCTCCGTAACGGACACCAGCATGATATTCATCACGCCGATGCCGCCCACCAGCAGGGAGATGCTGGCAATCCAAATCAGCTGGGTATTGGTGGCCTGGCTCATTTTTTGCAGCTGCTGGGCCTGCTCCAGCATGTCCAGACTGCGGTAGTCAAAGCCGGTGTCGGTGCCCACAATCTGGCGCTCGGTGAGCAGGTCTGCGGCTTTCTTGCCCACGGTGGTCATCTCGTCGGTGCTGGAAACCTTGATGGCCACATTCTGGGGCTCGTCAAATCCATAGGCCACCGGCCACACGCTGTCCGGAATATAGATGACACCGGAGGAGTTGCCCACATACATCTGATAATCCTGCATGGAATTGATGGTGGGGGTAAACTCCTGGGACAGGGCCACCACACCGATGATGGTGTATACGTCCCCCTGCAGCTCAATGACCTGGCCAACGGGGTTCTGCCCCAGGGACAGAATTGAGATGGCATTGGCATCTACAAGGGCAACCTTGCGGCAATTCTGGTAATCCGATGGGGTAAAGCCCCGCCCCAGCTTCACCTGGTAGCCACTGGCAGAGAAAAAATGGGAATCAACGCCATAGATGCTGCCAACAAACTGGGTGTTCTGGTAGAAGGCAGAATCGGCATAGCTGCGGGAACGGAACAGGGATACCTCCCGGACGCCGTCCAGCTTCTCCAGCTCCTGCCGGGTCTGCTCGGTGATGGGGCGGACCGTGGAGGGAGCCTTGTCCCAGCTGGCATCGAATTGGTAGCCATTCTGGTTCAGCTGAACCGTCACAATGTTGTTGCCGGCACCAATCAGGTTTTCCTTAATCTGTTCATTGGTTCCCTTGATGGTGGAGACGATGGTAATAATGGCAGCAATGCCGATGATGATGCCAAGCATGGTAAGCATACTGCGCATCTTGTGGCTCCAAACGCCCTGGAAGGCGAGCCGTACATTTTCAAACATGGCTTCTTCCCTCCGTTAATTGTACATATCCGAATAGTCGCCCTCTTCGGTGGGAACGCCGGGCTTCACATTCTTGCCATAGGGGAAGGCAACCATATCGTCTTCGGTCAGGCCGTCCTTAATCTCCACATAGTAGCCGCCCATGGACTTGCCCACGGTGACCACACGCCGCTCCAGCAGGCCGTCCTCTCCCCGGGCATAGACCACGCTTTGTCCGTCCTCGGTACGCAGGAAGGGCTTCTCCAAATAGATGCCGCTCTGCTCGGCGGAGGAATACTGCACGTTGACATAGTTGCCCGCCTGTAGGTCGGCACTTTCGTCCACAAAGACCCGGAAGGGGTAGCTGGAGGCATTGGGGTTGTTGTTTCCGTTGTAGCTGTTGCGGGAGGAGGGCACGTCGCTGATGGAGACCACTGTGCCGGTATAGGTCATGCCGGTGTCCCAGGAGTTCACGGTTACCTCCTGCCCCACCTTCACCAAATCCCGCTCCAGCTCACTGAGGGTGGCATCGATATAGTAGCCGCCGCCGCTGGAGAGCTTGATAATGGGCTGCGATTTCAGCTTGGCCTCTTCCTCAGTCAGCAGGGAGATAACCTTGCCGTCCTGCTCTGCATAGATATTGCCGTCGCTCAGCTCCTTCTGCATAATCTTCAGCTCGGACTGGGCCAGCTTCAGCTGGATGTCCAAATCCTTGATTTTCTGCTCCTGCTCCTTCTTCATCTCCTGAATCTGGGAGTAGGTGTAGCCGCTGCCGAAGTAATCCACCTCTGGCTCAGTCTCGACAGGCTCGGTGGGCTCCACAGGGATGCTGAAATCCTCAATTCCGGAGGCATTGAAGAAGGAGAAGTTGCCATCGGCATACACATGGACGCCAATCCAGCCCAGGATGTCCCCCTTTAGCATATTGTCCCGGGTAATCTTAAACACCACATAGTAAGGGGGCTGTAGGCCGGAGGAGGGCTGGGAAACGTCCTCAGACAGCAGGGCCAGGAACTGAACCAGCTCCTCTGTTCCTGTCAGCTCCGGGGCCGCCTGGGTGGCAGGGGGCTCCTGCGTAGGAGCCTCGGTAGCCGGGGCTGCCTGGGTAGGAGGCTCCGTGGCCTGGGTTTCCGCCTCCGTCTCCGCCGGGGTAGACTCCGCAGCAGAGGGCTGGGTGGCGCTGGGATTCAGGGTAATCTCTACAGTATCTGTCTCTTATACACATCTCCGAGCCCACGAGACATCTCAGGATCTCG
>ENA-OZAA01000570-OZAA01000570.1-human-gut-metagenome-genome-assembly--contig:-NODE-570-length-17765-cov-5.835178_pt1 | contig 17765 bp, 15 predicted proteins | sample MGYA00244204_ERZ653492 | MGnify/ENA primary metagenome ERZ653492 (study PRJEB26926, sample SAMN06164980) | human gut metagenome | biome: ENVO:00009003; feature: ENVO:2100002; material: ENVO:00002003... | reverse complement strand
CCAGAGAGAACTGCTTACCCCCTGCCGGAAGCGGCATTCTTACAAAGACCATTACAGACAAGAGCCTCGCAGAAGCTGGATGCTTTGAAATCCAGAGCTACTACGAGTCTCTGCACGTATGCGGTTGAGATGCCGTGTACCGAAGGGTACGCATGGTGGCGTAAGAGGGCGGCCAGGGAACTGGCCGCCTGCTGGATTTCCTTACATCTCATCGATATGATACACATAGTCCAAAGAGCGCAGGGCGTTGATGATGTCCTCGTGCTTTTTGTACTGCTTCAATTCCTTGCTGGCCACGGTGAAGGAGACGGAGAAGACGCTGATGCCAGAATTCAGATAGGCGGGATTGGACTCAATGTCGTCAATCCGGATGCCCAGGGCCCGGACGGTGGAGACGAAGTCCGGCAGGTCGCCCTTGTTTTTCAGCTCCAGATGCACCTCAAAGTGGTTGGAGCGGTCTTTCAGAATCTTTTCCAGCATGGGCAGCCCGGACATACAGGCCAGCATACTGGCAAACAGCCCCAGGGACAGGGTATAGAAGCCCGCACCCAGGGACATACCCACCACGGCGCAGCACCATAGCCCCACCGAGGTGGTCAGTCCCTTGATTTGGCTCTTGGAGCTATACAAAATGGAGTTGCTGCTGATGGTGGCGGTGCCGATTACCGCCCCGGCAGAGAGCAGGGGCACCGGGACGCTGAACTGGTACATCAGATACTGGTCGATTAGCATGGTGCCGGTTCCGGCCAGGCTTACCAGAATGAAGGTACGCAGTCCCGCCGAGTGCCGCTTGCTGGAACGCTCGCAGCCGATGATGGCAGACAGCACCAGGCTCATAGCCAGGCGAAGCAGGACGGAACCCAGGCACAGGGTGCTGCTCCAGGGGCCCAGAAATATTGCAATCCAATCTGTTTTCATACTCTTACCTCCGCATATAGAAATATCGCCGCTGGGCCTGGGTCTGGGCCAGGTGCTCCTCGGCGGCCTCGGTGAAGGCGGCCTCTTCCTCGCTCATGCCGGTGTCGTGCTCCGGCAGCTCCTTTTGAATCTTCTGGATACGCTCAATCAGCAGCTCCACATCGGTTTTCCGCTGGCCGGATTCTGTAACCTCCTCCACCGGAGCCACATCCTCCAGCTTGGTGGAGTAGGATTTGGATAAGTACAGGGCCAGCTTGGCACAGCCGGGGCCGATAAGCTCATAGAGCACGCTGGAGGCCAGAATGATGGTCTGCAAATCCCGGCCCATGGTGCCCCCCAGGGTGCGGGCACCCAATGCCGCCAGGCCAATGGCGACTCCCGCCTGGGGAATCAGGGCCAGGCCCAGATAGTTACGCACCAGCTTGCTCTTGCCCACCGTCCAGCAGCCCAGCCAGGCCCCCAGGTATTTGCCCAGGATGCGGACAATGAGGTAGCTGGCTCCAATTACCAGCAGGGGCACACCGTTCAGCGCCCCCTGGGTGGAGACCAGGGCATCCAGCTGGAAGGACATTCCCGAGCGGACGAAGAACAGCAGCAGAATCGGCGGACTGAAATAGGCCAGCTGCTTAAAGAGCTTGTCGTTTTCTGCTATGTTGGTATACACCGTGCCCATGGCCATGCAGCCCAGCAGGGGGGAAATGCCCAGCAGGGCACACAGGCCGCAGAAGGAGAACAGCAGGGCGATGGAGATAATCAGCTTATTGTCTGTGGAGCGCTTGCTGGGCATCAGCAGCTTCATCAGCAAGCCGAAGCCGCCCCCCAGGGCCATCACCAGCAGATTCAGCACAATGGGCTTTGCCAGGGTGGCAAAGGTGAAGCTCCCCGCCCCCTGCAAGGAGGCCAGAGCCACGGAAATGGCCACGGAGTAGAGCACCAGCCCCACCACATCGTCCAGGGCCACCACCTGTAGCAGGGTATCCACAAAGTCCCCCTTGGCTCCGGTTTGCCGGATGGTCATCATAGTGGAGGCAGGGGCGGTGGCAGAGGCCAGGGCCGCCAGCACAATGGAGAAGGCCAGCTCCAGCCCCAAAATCCAGTAGGTGAGAACAAACACGGCCACGGATGCCAGCACGGCCTCCATGACGGTAATCCACACCACCTTCATGCCGTTGCGTTTCAGCACGTCCAGCTTGAAAAATTCACCGGTGGAGAAGGCGATGAAGGCCAGGGCAATGTCCGAAAGGAAATCCGTCCCGTCAATGATTCTCTGGGGCACCAGGTTCAGGCAGTAGGGGCCGATGAGAATTCCGGCCACAATATAGGCCGTCACATTGGGCAGCCGCAGCAGCTTGGTAATCCGGGTCAGGAAAAAGCCGGAGAACAGCATCAGCGCCACGGAGATAATCACCGTGGGTACCTGGGGCAGCTGGGCTAAGGTCTGCTGTAAGGCAGCCATGGGAAACACTTCCTTTCTGTTAGAATTGGATAATTATAAGATGGTATTATAGACTATCTTTGTATAAAACGCAACTATTATTTTGCATGAATTTTACATTCCTACCAGTCCGGCTCCAAGGTGTCTCTCAGGGGCAGGGAGAATATCCGGGCGGCAATGCTGCGGTATTCCGCCAGGTCCGTGGTTTTGCGCAGGGCCTTGGCATAGGCCTCGCTGCCCTGGAAGCGGCATAGCAGATAACGCCAGTGCTCCTTTAGCCGGAACATGGCGTTGCGGGAGCCGCCGAAGGCCACCAGGTATTCTTCCAGCAGCGCCTGGTAAAATGCTTCCAGGGTTTTTGCATCCGTTCCGCCGGGGGTGAGCATCCCCGGGTCGCCAATCAGCCCCCGTCCCAGCATCACGGACCGGACGGCGGGGTATTCCCTGCGGAATGCGTCAATCTGCCGGGTGCTGCACAGGTTTCCGTTGAAGCACACCGGGAAGGGGGCCGCTTCCAGAGCATATTGAAAGCAGTCCATATGGAGCCTGCCGTCGTAAAATTCCTTCCGCACCCGGGGATGGACAATCAGCTCCGCCAGAGGATAGCGGCAAAATACCGCCATCAGCGCCTGGAATTCCTCCGGCGATTGAAGCCCCACCCGGGTTTTGACGGAAATCGGCAGGGGAGTATCCCGGAAAATCCGGCTGAGGAATGCATCCAGCGCTGCCGGGTCTGCCAGCATTCCGCTGCCCTTGCCCTTGGATACCACGGTGCCGGAGGGGCAGCCCAGGTTCAAGTTGACCAGCCGGTAGCCCCGCTCCCGGATTTCCTGGGCCATCCACAGAAAATCCTCCGGATTTTTGGTCAGCAGCTGGGGCACCACCCGGACATCCAGGCTGTCCGCCGGGGGCAGCTCCCGCTCCTCCTTTGCCGTCAGCCTCCGATGAACGGTGGGGGAGAGGAAGGGGGTGTAGTATCGGTCAATACCCGGAAAAAAGCTGTGATGCAGCTTCCGATAAATGCTGTCAGTCAGCCCCTCCATGGGGGCAAAATAGTAGTTCATAAAAATCCTTTCCGTGGGCAATTACCGCCAAAAAGAGGGATACCCATGGGCATCCCTCTGGCTGTATCCTTTAGATTTCCATGATAACGGGCAGAATCATGGGATTGCGCTTGGTGGTCTTGTACAGATAGCCGCTCAGGTCGTTCTTGATGGCGGACTTGATGGCGCTCCAGTCCCGGACACGCTTGCGCTGGCAGCGCTCGATGGCCTCCATGGCTACCTGCCGCAGCTCCTCCATCATCTCGTCGGACTCCTTCACATAGATGAAGCCCCGGGTGATGATATCCGGCCCGGAAATTACCTCGCCATTCTGGCTGGACAGGTTGACGCATACCACCAGCATACCGTCCTGGGCCAGATGCTTGCGGTCCCGCAGCACCACGCTGCCCACATCGCCCACGCCGGTACCGTCCACATAAACCTTTCCGGCGGTGACAGGAGGCGCTTCCTTGCAGCTCTTGCCGGTGAACTCAAACACCGTGCCCAGCTCGCCGATGTGGATATTCCGGGGATTCATGCCCATGGACTGGGCCAGCTTGCTGTGAATCTGCAAATGCCGCTGCTCGCCGTGGACAGGCAGGAAGAACCGGGGCTTGACCAGGGCGTGAATGATTTTCAGCTCCTCCTGGCAGGCGTGGCCGGAGACATGGAGGCCCTCGCTCTTTTCGTATACCACGTCGGCACCCTTGCGGTACAGCTCGTTGATAATCCGGGAAATCGCCTTTTCGTTGCCGGGAATGGCAGAGGCGGAGATGATAATCCGGTCACCGGCGGTGATATCCACCTGCTTGTGGGTGGAGAAGGCCATCCGATACAGGGCGGACATATTCTCACCCTGGGAGCCGGTGGAGACAATCACCAGCTTATTCTTGGGCAGACTCTTAATGGAGGCAATGTCCACAATGGTGCCGGGCTTGATATTCAGGTATCCCAGCTCCTGCGCCACCTTCAGCATATTCTCCATGCTCCGGCCAGTAACGGCCACCTTCCGCCCATAGCGCTGGGCCGTGGTGAGCACTGCCTGGATACGGTGCATGTTGGAGGCAAAGGTGGTGACGATAATCCGCTGGTCGCAGCCCTTGAACTGCCGGTCCAGGCTTTCGGCCACCACATTCTCGCTGGGGGTGTAGCCCTGGCGCTCTACGTTGGTGGAGTCTGCCAGCAGCGCCAGCACACCGTCGTTGCCCAGCTGACCCAGCCGGGCCAGATCCGTCATGCCGCAGGAGGCGGTGGGGTCAATCTTAAAGTCGCCGGTCATCACCACCGTACCCACCGGGGTGCGGATGGCAAAGGCCACGGCATCGGCAATGGAGTGGTTCACATGGATAAATTCCACGCTGAAGCACCCTGCCTTCACCACGTCGCCGGGCTTGTGGGTCACCAGCTTTACCTTGTCGTCCAGCCGGTGCTCCTCCAGCTTCAGCTTAATCAGCCCATTGGTCATGGCAGTACCGTGGACAGGGCAGATTACCTCCTTCATAAAATAAGGGATGGAGCCGATGTGATCCTCGTGCCCATGGGTGATAAACATCCCCCGGAGCTTCTTGGAATTTGCAATGACATAGGAAAAATCGGGAATCACCAGGTCAACGCCGTACATATCCTCGTCCGGGAAGCCAACGCCGCAATCGACGATAATCATATCCTTGCCATACTCCAGCACGGTCATGTTCTTGCCAATCTCATCCAGACCGCCAAGAGGAATAATCTTTAGTTTTTCTGCCAAATGATAAAATCTCCTTTCAGATTTTGTAAGTAAAATATTCCTGGGGGCGCAAAAGCCCCACATTCAACAATTTGAACACAAAAAGTAGGCGGCCAATTTCAGAAAGCTCAGCCCTGAATCGCCTTCTTTCCGAAAAACGCCCGCATTTTCTCTCTGTTCACCGGGGAATTCATCCGCCCCCAACGGAAGGCCGGGTCTGCCCACCCGCACCGAATAAGTCAAGTATAGCACAGATTTATGAAAAAGTATACTATTATTTTTGAATTTTGTTTTTCGCCAAAGAAAACACCCATCCCCGGAGCCTGGGAAAGTCCTCCCTTTCCTGGAAAAATGTGGCAATTTCTTTAATTTTTTTCGCCTCCCCCTTGACAAGGTGCCGGGATTGTGCTAAGTTGTGAACTACAAAGGCATTGATGAAGACATGCCCTTCCGGTAAGATTCCCAGAGAGAGAGCCCCTGTGGTGCAAGGCTCCCGTACCCCTGCCGGGGTGGATACCACTTCTGAGCCGCAGGCCGGAAATGACCTGCCGGGTGCGCCCGTTAATGCGCCAATGAGTGGCAGTGCGTATGCGCTGCAACCAGGGTGGAACCGTGGAATGATTTTTCATCCCACCCCTGATTCTTTCAGGGGTGGGATTTTTCTTATCACACCCCAAATATCAAGGAGGGTAAAATACCATGAGCGAAGAAAATCTGTACACCTTTGAAAACCCCGAGTACCGCAAGACCTATTGGCACTCCTGCTCCCATGTGATGGCCCAGGCCGTCAAGCGCCTGTGGCCCGAGGTGCAGCTGGCCATCGGCCCCGCCATTGACGAGGGCTGGTACTATGACTTTGATGCCCCCTTCACCTTCACTCCTGAGCATCTGGAAAAGATTGAGGCGGAGATGAAGAAAATCTGCAAGGAGCGGCTGCCCATCGTCCGCAGCGAGAAGCCCCGGGCAGAGGCAATTGCCTACATGCAGGAGCAGAACGAGCCTTACAAGGTGGAGCTGATTGAGGATCTGCCGGAGGAGGCCACCATCTCCTTCTACACCCAGGGCGAATTCACCGACCTGTGCGCCGGCCCCCACCTGGACCACACCGGCCGGATCAAGCACAACGGCTTCAAGCTCACCAAGTCCTGCGGCGCTTACTGGCGGGGCGACTCCAAGCGCAAGATGCTGCAAAGAATTTACGGCATCGGCTTCCCCAGCAAGGACGAGCTGGACGAGTACCTGAAGCGGCAGGAAGATGCCCTGAAGCGGGACCACAATAAGCTGGGCCGGGAGCTGGAATTCTTCACCACCGTAGACTGCATCGGCCAGGGCCTGCCCATTCTGCTGCCCAAGGGTGCCCGGGTCATTCAGCTGCTTCAGCGCTGGGTGGAGGACGAGGAGCAGAAGCGCGGCTATCTGTTGACCAAGACCCCCCTGATGGCAAAGCGGGATTTGTACCGCATTTCCGGCCACTGGGATCATTATCTGGACGGTATGTTCATCCTGGGCGACCCCAACGACGAGGAGAAGGAATGCTTCGCCCTGCGTCCCATGACCTGCCCCTTCCAGTATCAGGTCTACCTGAACCGGGCCAGAAGCTACCGTGACCTGCCCATGCGCCTGGGCGAGACCTCTACCCTGTTCCGTAACGAGGACTCCGGCGAGATGCACGGCCTGATTCGTGTCCGCCAGTTCACCATTTCCGAGGGCCACCTGGTGCTCCGCCCCGACCAGCTGGAGGAGGAGTTCAAGGGCTGCCTGGAGCTGGCAAAGTACTGCCTGGATACCGTGGGCCTGCTGGACAAGTGCACCTTCCGGTTCAGCCAGTGGGATCCTGCCAACCCCAAGAATAAGTACGAGGGTACTGCCGAACAGTGGGAGGAAGCCCAGCGGGTCATGGGCCAGATTCTGGACGACCTGGGGGTGGAGTACTCCATCGGCATTGACGAGGCTGCCTTCTACGGCCCCAAGCTGGACATTCAGTATAAGAATGTGTTCGGCAAGGAGGATACCCTGGTTACCATCCAGATTGATATGCTGCTGGCTGAGCGCTTCGGCATGGAATACACCGATGCCGACGGCCAGAAGAAGCGCCCCTATATCATTCACCGCACCAGCCTGGGTTGCTACGAGCGCACCCTGGCCTACCTGATTGAGACCTACGCCGGTGCGCTGCCCCTGTGGATGATGCCCACCCAGGTGGTGGTCATGCCCATCACCGACCGGGCCCACGACTATGCAAAGCAGCTGGTGGAGAAGCTGTCCGCCGCCGGTATCCGTGCCGAGGCCGACACCCGCAGCGAGAAGCTGGGCTACAAGATTCGGGAGGCCCAGGTGCAGAAGGTTCCCTATATGCTGGTGGTTGGCGACCGGGATATGGAAAACGGCACCGTCTCCGTCCGTACCCGCAAGGGCGACGATCTGGGAGCCATGACCCCCGATGCCTTCCTCAGCAAGTGCCTGATGGAGGTTGCCACCAAGTCCAAGGAGCTCTAAGCGCTCCCTTACCAGTCCCTGCCCCTGGGGTTCCGCCAAGGAATCCCAGGGGTTTTCTGCCTTCCCAGGGCGGCGGGAAAGGGGGCCTTTATTCTACATTTTATCGTTTCCCCGGAGGGCTGGCAATCTGTCAACGTTTGTAGGCAGCAATTAAACTTTCTTTGTGCATTTCAGAGGAAAACCGGGAAATACCGCAGATTGGGTTGACATTTGTCGAAATTTGAAATAAGATGAAGCTAAGTTTCAAGTGTACCGATATAGTTTCGGATAAATGGCCCGAATGTTTCTACCGTGACGCCTGCCGTTGCTTAAGTCACGACTATTGGTAGCAAGCTCAAAGGGGATTGTGTTCTCTTTTGCCATCATAGTCCCGTGACGAATCGAAGCAGGCCCACATGCAAGTGCCTTGCACCGGTTCGTCCTTTATTTTTCTAAAGATGTAAGGAGTTTTTTCCAATGGAGCGGATGGAGCAGAAGATTTTAAGCGAGGGCAAGGTGCTGCCCGGGGGAATCCTGAAGGTAGGCAGCTTCTTGAATCAGCAAATCGATACCGCATTTCTCCGGGAGATTGGCCAAGAGGTGGCAGCCCTGTTCGGCGGCTGCGGCGTGACCAAGGTGCTGACCATTGAGTCCTCCGGCATCGCCATTGCGGCGGCGGCGGGGATGGCCATGGGGGTGCCCATGGTGTTTGCCAAGAAGCACAAGTCCAGCAATGTGGATGGCAGCGTATACTCCACCGTGGTGCATTCCTACACCCACGGCACGGATTACACCGTGGTGGTGAGCAGCGAGTATTTGCAGCCCGGCGACCGGGTGCTGCTGGTGGACGATTTCCTGGCCAACGGCAAGGCCCTGCTGGGGCTTATGGAGCTGGTGCACCAGGCGGGTGCAGAGGTGGCCGGTGCCGCCTGTGCCATTGAAAAGGGCTTCCAGGGGGGCGGCGATGCGCTGCGTGCCCAGGGAGTGCGGGTGGAATCCCTGGCCATCATCGACCGGATGAGCGATGACGGCATCCAGTTCCGCCGCTGAATATGTCGCAAAACCCATTCAAATAAAACAACAATGCGAAAAGGAGACAAACAAACATGAAAAAGGTTCTTTCCCTGGTCCTGGCTGTGGTAATGATGATGAGCCTGCTGGCCGTCACCGCTTCCGCCGAGACCGATACCTCCAAGGTGAAGGTTGGCTTCATTTTCCTGCACGACGAAAACTCCACCTACGACCTGAACTTCCTGAACGCCGCCAAGGAAGCCTGCGAGAAGCTGGGCGTCGAGTACCTGATGAAGACCATGATCCCTGAGGACAGCTCCGCCTACGAGGCTGCTGCCGACCTGGCCGATGCCGGCTGCAACATCGTGTTTGCCGACTCCTTCGGTCACGAGGACTATATGATCGAAGCTGCCAAGGAATTCCCCGACGTGCAGTTCTGCCACGCCACCGGCACCAAGGCCCACACCGAGGGCCTGGATAACTTCCACAATGCCTTCGCCTCCATCTACGAGGGCCGCTACCTGGCTGGCGTTGCCGCCGGTCTGAAGCTCAACGAGATGATTGAGAACGGCGAGTTCACCGCCGAGGAAGCCAAGCTGGGCTACGTGGGTGCCTTCACCTACGCCGAGGTTGTCTCCGGCTACACCTCCTTCTTCCTGGGCGCTCGCAGCGTCTGCCCCACTGCCACCATGGACGTGTCCTTCACCGGCTCCTGGTACGATGAGACCGCCGAGAAGGAAGCTGCCGGTAAACTGATTGACGGTGGCTGCAAGCTGATTTCCCAGCACGCCGACTCCATGGGCGCTCCCACCGCTTGCGAGAACGCCGGTGTTCCCAACGTCTCCTACAACGGCTCCACCGTGGATGCCTGCCCCAACACCTTCATCGTGTCCTCCCGGATTAACTGGGCTCCCTACTTCGAGTACATGATTACCTGCGTTGCCAACGGCGAGAAAATCGCTGCCGACTGGACTGGCACCATCGCTACCGGCTCCGTTGTCCTGTCCGATGTGAACGAGAAGGCTGCCGCTGCCGGCACCGTCGAGAAGATTGCCGAAGTGCAGAAGGCTCTGGAAGACGGCTCCGTGAAGGTCTTCGACGTGACCACCTTCACCGTAAACGGCGAGACCCTGAACAGCTACATGGCTGACGTGGACACCGATCCCGCCTTCGAGGCCGACACCGAGGTGGTTGTGGATGGCGCTTTCAGCGAGTCCACCTTCCGTTCCGCTCCCTACTTCGATGTGAAGATTGACGGCATCAACCTGCTGAATACCGCTTTCTAATCACCTGATTTCATGACTGCCGAGGGCAGCGCAGTGATCTCCCCTGCGCTGCCCCCTTTCCGTTGAAAACGCCCCCTGTGCGGGGGCAGTGAAAATTGCCCGCCCCGGCCACGCTGCGGACAATTTTCATTGCCTCTGCCGTGCCCCGCCATTTGCCGCCCAAGCGGCGGGAAGCCCTGCAATGCAAGCGCGTATTTTGCGTCCCATTGGGACAGATTACAATACTGGAGAGTGAAGCCCTTGGAAATGGAAAAGCAGACTGTGATGCATCCCACACAGGGAGACAAGGCCCCTGCGGTGAAGATGCGTAACATCACAAAGGCCTTCGGTGCCGTCCTGGCCAACGACCGGGTTTGGCTGGACATCTACCGGGGCGAAATCCTGGCCCTGCTGGGAGAAAACGGCAGCGGCAAGACCACCCTGATGAATATGCTCTCCGGCATCTATTTCCCGGACGAGGGGGAAATCACCATCGACGACAAGCCGGTGGTCATTGCCTCTCCCAAGGACGCCTTTGACCACGGCATCGGCATGATTCATCAGCACTTCAAGCTGGTGGACGTGCTCACCGCCGCAGAGAATATTGTGCTGGGTCTGCCCGGGCGGCTGAACCTGGGGAAAGCCCGGCAGAGGATTCAGGAAATCTGCGATGCCTATGGCTTCGACGTAAACCCCGACCAGAAAATTTACGACATGTCCGTGTCCCAGAAGCAGACGGTGGAGATTGTGAAGGTGCTCTACCGGGGGGCGGACATCCTGATTCTGGACGAGCCCACCGCCGTGCTGGCTCCCCAGGAGACAGAGAAGCTGTTCAACGTCCTGCGGAATATGCGTGACAGCGGCAAGGCCATTGTGATTATCACCCATAAGATGCACGAGGTGGAGGCCCTGTCCGACCGGGTGGCCATCCTGAACCGGGGCCGCTTTGTGGGCGATATGCTCACCAAAAACACCAACGCCCAGGAAATGACCAATATGATGGTGGGCCATGCCGTCACCTTGAATATCCATCGCCCGGAGCCGGTGAACCCCAAGCCCCGGATTCAGGTGGAGGGGCTGACGGTACGGAGCATCGACGGCATTGTGAAGCTGGACGACGTATCCTTCACCGCCAACTCTGGCGAGATTTTGGGTATTGCCGGTATCTCCGGCTGCGGCCAGAAGGAGCTGCTGGAGGCCATTGCCGGCTTGCAGAGAACCGAAAAGGGCACCGTGACCTATCTGGAGGACGACGGCACCCGGGAAGAGCTGCTGGGCAAGGACCCTCTGGAGATTGCCTCCATGGGCGTGACATTGTCCTTCGTCCCGGAAGACCGGCTGGGCATGGGCCTGGTGGGCAATATGGATTTGACCGACAATATGATGCTCCGTTCCTTCCGCATGGGCCACTCCTTCTTCACCGACCGGAAGCGGCCCAGAAAGCTGGCCCAGAAGGTGGTGGACGAGCTGGAAGTGGTTACCCCCAGTGTATCCACCCCGGTGCGCCGACTCTCCGGCGGCAACGTGCAGAAGGTGCTGGTGGGCCGGGAAATCGCCTCCGCACCTACGGTGCTGCTGACGGCCTACGCCGTTCGGGGCCTGGATATCAATTCCTCCTATGCCATCTATGACCTGGTCACCAAGCAGAAGGAGCGAGGGGTGGCCGTGGTATTTGTAGGCGAAGACCTGGACGTGCTGCTGGAGCTGTGCGACCGGATTCTGGTGCTGTGCAGCGGCAAGGTCAGCGGCGTGGTGGAGCATCCCACCCCTGCGGACAAGAGCCGGGTGGGCATGATGATGACCAAGGTAGGAGGCTAATATGAATCAGAAACTCTTCCACCTATCCAAGCGCAAGGAGCTGCCCTGGTATGGAGCCTGGGGCATCCGGTGCATTGCAATCCTGCTGGCCCTGGTGGTGTGCGGCTTTGTCACCACAGCCATGACCGGCGAAAACCCCATTGCCATTTACAAAACCATGTGGGATGGTGCCTTCGGCACACCCCGGCGCATCTGGAATGTGCTGCAAAATCTCTCTGTCTTGCTGTGTGTCTCCCTGGCCGTTACCCCTGCCTTCCGGATGAAGTTCTGGAACGTGGGCGGCGAAGGACAGGTGCTGATGGGGGGCCTGGCCACGGCAGCCTGCATGATTCACCTGGGCGACAAGCTGCCCAATTGGCTGCTGATTCTTGTTATGCTGGTCTGCGCCCTGGCAGCCGGTGGCGTTTGGGGGGCCATTCCTGCCTTTTTCAAGGCAAAGTGGAACACCAACGAAACCCTGTTCACCCTGATGATGAACTATGTGGCCACCCAGATTGTGGCTTATTTCGTCATCATCTGGGAGGTGCCCAAGGGCTCCGGCAAGGTGGGCATCATCAATCAGTCCACCCGGGCCGGTTGGCTGCCCACAGTGGCCGGGCAGAAATACCTGTTCACCGTTCTGGTGGTGGCCATTCTCACAGGTCTGCTGTATATCTACCTGAACTGGACAAAGCACGGCTATGAGATTTCCGTGGTGGGCGAGTCCGTCCGCACGGCAAAGTATGTGGGCATCAAGGTGGAGCGGGTCATCATCCGCACCATGGCTCTGTCCGGCGCCCTGTGCGGCCTGGCAGGTCTGCTCCTGGTGGGCGGCTCTGACCATACCATCGCCGCCGCCACCGCCGGAGGCCGGGGCTTTACCGCCGTTATGGTGTCCTGGATGGCGAAATTCAATCCCATTGGCATGATTTTCACCAGTCTGCTGCTGGTGTTCCTGGGCCGGGGCTCTGGGGAGATTGCCACCCAGTTCCGGCTGAACGATTCCTTCGGCGACATCCTCACCGGCATCATCCTCTTCTTTATTATCGGCTGTGAATTCTTCATCACCTATAAGATTTCCCTGCGTAAGGCAGGGGGGAAGGAGGAAAAGTAATGTTTGACCTTGTTGCCTTTATCCCCCGGGCTGTGATGCAGGGCATCCCGCTGCTCTTTGGCTCCACCGGTGAGACCATCACCGAAAAGTCCGGCAACCTGAACCTGGGTATTCCCGGCATTATGTATGTGGGCGGCATTGGCGGCGTCATTGGCGCTTTCCTGTATGAGCAGGCCGCCAAGGGGAATATGAATGGCTTCCTGGCGCTGCTTTTCCCCATGCTGGGCTGCCTTCTGGGCTCTGCCCTGATGGGGGCGCTGTACTGCTTCCTCACCGTCACCCTGCGGGCCAATCAGAACGTCACCGGTCTGGCCATGACCACCTTCGGCGTGGGCTTCGGCAATTTCTTCGGCGGCTCTCTGATTAAGCTGGTGGGGGCGGATGTGCCCTCCATCGCCCTGTCTGCCACCAGCAGCTATTTCCGCCGCACCCTGCCCTTTGCCCAGACCACCGGCGCCGTGGGCAAGCTGCTGTTCTCCTATGGCTTCCTGGCGTATCTGGCCATCTTCATTGCGTTGCTGGCCTCCTATATCCTGGGCCACACCCGCACCGGCCTGCACCTGCGTGCCGTGGGCGAGAACCCTGCCACGGCAGACGCTGCGGGCATCAACATCGGCAAATACAAATACGTCGCCACCATTGTCGGCAGCATGATTGCGGGCCTGGGCGGCCTGTACTATGTGATGGACTATGCCAACGGCGTGTGGTCCAACAATGGCTTCGGTGACCGGGGCTGGCTGGCAATCGCGCTGGTTATCTTCACCATCTGGCGGCCCAGTGTGGGTATCATCAGCTCCATCCTCTTTGGCGGACTGTATATTCTGTACCTGTTCCTGCCCAGCCCCAGCATGGCAATGAAGGAGCTGTATAAGATGCTTCCCTATATTGTCACCATTGTAGTGCTGGTGATGACCAGTATGCGTAATAAGCGGGAGACCCAGCCCCCCGAGAGCCTGGGCCAGTCCTACTTCCGAGAAGAGCGATAAAAAGCAAGGGCGCTCCCGTGCAGCAAAAGCATGGGGGCGCCTTTCTGTATGAAAAATGAAACAGGTGCTTGCTATTTATCGAAAAATACGATATACTCTATTCATATTTTCGAACATAGAAGGAGAGAACATATGGAAAAACGAGAGACCTTCAGCTCCCGGCTGGGCTTTGTCCTGGTTTCCGCCGGTTGTGCCGTGGGAATCGGCAATGTCTGGCGGTTCCCCTATATCTGCGGCGAATTCGGGGGAGCGGCCTTTATCTTGATTTATCTGGTGTTTCTGGCAGTGCTGGGCATTCCCATTCTGGTGTGCGAGTACGCCGTGGGCCGCAGCAGCCGGAAAAGCTGCGTGGCCTCCTTCCAGGAATTGGAGCCCAAGGGCAGCCATTTCCACCACTATGGCGTGATGGCCATGGCGGGCAATGTGCTGCTGATGATGTTCTATACCACCGTGGCCGGATGGATGATGTGCTACTTCTGGAAATGCCTCCGGGGTGAGTTCACCGCCGCAGCCATGACCACGGAGCAGGTGGCCGATGCCTTTACCTCCCTCACCGGTAACCCGGGGCAGATGCTCTTCTGGGCGGTGCTGGCCACGGTGATTTCCTTCGGCATCTGCGCTCTGGGTGTGGTGAAGGGCGTGGAGCGGGTCAGTAAGGGCATGATGATTGGCCTGCTGGGGCTGATTGTGGTACTGGCGGTGCACTCTGCCACCCTGCCCGGGGCAGGAGAGGGCATCCGGTTCTACCTGGTGCCGGATTTTGCCGCCATGGCGGAGCGGGGCATCGGCAATGTGATTTTTGCCGCCATGAGCCAATCCTTCTTTACTCTGAGCCTGGGCATTGGCGCCATGTCCATCTGCGGCAGCTATAAGGATAAGGATGCCTCCCTTACCGGGGATGCCCTGAGCGTCACCGTTCTGGATACCTTTGTGGCCCTGATGGCCGGAATGATTATCATTCCCGCCTGCTTCAGCTTCGGGATTACGCCGGGCTCCGGCCCCTCCCTGATTTTCATTACCCTGCCCAATATTTTCAACCAGATGTCCGGCGGGCGAATTTGGGGAATGCTGTTCTTCCTGTTTATGTCCTTTGCCGCCATTTCCACCATCATCACCGTGTTTGAAAACATTCTGGCCTGTACCATGGACCTATGGCACTGGAGCCGGAGAAAGGCGGTGGCTGTCAATACCGTGGCCATGATTGTTCTGGCCCTGCCCTGCGTGCTGGGCTTCAATGTGCTGTCTGGCCTACAGCCCCTGGGCCCGGGCTCCGGGCTGATGGATTTGGAGGATTTCATCGTCTCCAACAATCTGCTGCCCCTGGGCTCCCTGGTGTATCTGGCCTTCTGCATCAACCGCTACGGCTGGGGCTGGGACAATTTCCTGGCAGAGGCGGATGCCGGTAAGGGCCTGCGCTTCCCCGGCTGGGCCCGAGGCTATATGCGCTACGTGCTCCCGGCCATTGTGGTGGTGATTTACGTCAAGGGCTACTGGGATATGTTCCGGGAAAAGGGCACCGGCTACCTGGTTCCCTGGCTGATTGTGGCTGCCGCCTTCCTGGCTGTCATCGGCTGGATTGTCTTCGGCGGAAAAAAAGAGGGAAAAAACAAATGAAAGAAAATCGAAAGCTGCTGAAAGAGGTTCTGGCGGATATCCGCCACGACATGACGGACGAGGAGGTGCTGAACCTTCTGGCAGACAGCAAGGTTTCTGTGAATCCCGCAGGGGAGAAGGAAAAATACACCCTGGGTCAGCGGGCGGCGGATGCCATCGCAAAATTTGCCGGGAGCTGGGCCTTCATCTTCTCCTTTACCGGTGTGCTGATTCTATGGATGGCGGTCAACGTCCTGTTGGCGGCCAAGGCGTTTGATCCATATCCCTTTATTCTGCTGAATCTGGTGCTTTCCTGCGTGGCTGCCATTCAGGCCCCCCTGATTATGATGAGCCAAAACCGGCAGGAGGAAAAGGATCGCCGCCGGGCGGAAAACGACTACAAGGTCAATCTGAAAACCGAAATCATGATAGAAGACCTCTATGACAAGGTCACGGCGATTCTGGCCAGACAGGCTGCCCTGGAAAAGCAGCTGGAGGAGAAGAACTCCATCTAGCTTTACATAGATTTTACATGTGCCCTCTTGCCGATTTTACAATTCTGGGGTATGTTGGAACTGTAAAATATGAATCGTAAAGAAGGCTGATAGAAAGATGGACAGAATGGATTTCAACGAGAAAAAGGGCTTTATCTGCGATATGGACGGAGTCATCTACCACGGAAACCGGATTCTGCCCGGGGTGGCGGAGTTTATCCAGTGGCTCCACGAGGAGCAGAAGGAATACCTGTTCCTGACCAACAACAGCGGCTATACCCCCCGGGAGCTGAATCAGAAGCTGGCCCGGATGGGGCTGGATGTGCCGGAGGAGCATTTTTATACCAGCGCTCTGGCTACGGCTGCCTTTTTGAAGGAGCAGGCTCCGGGCTGCTCGGTGTTCGTCATCGGCGAGGCGGGGCTGCTGAACGCCCTGTATGATGCGGGCATCACCATGAACGATGTGAATCCCGACTATGTGGTGGTGGGGGAGGGGCGCTCCTATTCCCTGGACACCCTGACCAAGGCCACCAACCTGGTGCTGAAGGGGGCCAAGCTCATTGGAGCCAACTCCGATGTCTCCGGCCCCATTGAATGCGGCATCGCCCCGGCCTGCCGGGCGCTGATTGCCCCCATTGAGATGGCCACCGGCACCCAGGCCTATTTCTGCGGCAAGCCCAATCCCCTGATGATGCGTACCGGGCTAAACCTGCTGAACTGCCATAGCGCCGAGGCGGTGATGGTGGGGGACCGGATGGATACCGACGTAATCTCCGGCATGGAGAGCGGCATGTCCACCGTCCTGGTGCTCTCCGGTGTCTCCACTCGGGAAACGCTGAAAACCTATGCCTATCGCCCCAGCATCGTCTTGGACGGCGTGGGGGACATTGCCGCCATGGCCAGGGCAGCCAGGGGATAAATTCCGTACAAAAATCTACGCAGGAGCTGCTAAACCAGCTCCTGTCCATTTGCTTTGCCCGGATCCCTTGCATTTCCGGGGAAATTGTGGTATAAAATAAGGCATATAAGTACCCCGGGGTATCCCCGGGAAAACGGAGTGTATGCATGATGAATGTCCATGAGTCCGGCGAAATGTATCTGGAGGCCATTTTGGTTCTCAGCCGCCAAAGCGGATTTGTCCGCTCCATTGATGTAGGAGAATATCTGGGGTATTCCAAGCCCAGTGTGTCCCGGGCCATGGGGCTGCTGCGTAAGGGCGGCCTGATTACCATGGAAAAGGATGGCGGTCTGCTGCTCACCGATGCCGGCCGGGCCATTGCCGAGAAAATCTACGAGCGCCATACCGTCCTCTCCCAGATACTCGTCAGCCTGGGGGTGCCGAAGGAAATCGCCGCGGAGGATGCCTGCAAAATCGAGCATGTCATCAGCGACGAGAGCTTTGCCATTATCAAGAGGCATGTTATCGCCCACAGGGGGGAAGAACAATGACGGACTGCGGCAGCTGCTCCGGCTGCACCGGCTGCACCGGGTGCAGCAATGCCTCCACCCTGTCCCTCACCGGGCCGGAGGTGGCGCTTCTGCGCCTGCTGGGGCAGGTGGCCTTTCTGCCCGTGGCCCGGAAGCTGGGGGAGGATGTGCCGGTGTGCCTGGAAGAGGGCTGCGAGAATTTGGAGCAGACCAGCCTGGTGCTGCAATGCCTGGAAAAGAAGGCCCTGATTTCCATAGACTACACCCGGCCCCTCAGGGGCGCATCCCTGGAACGCTACCGGGAATATCCCCTCTGCGGCAGCATGGGCCTGACCCAGCGGGGCCAGCAGGTGCTGGAGCTGCTGGAATACCAGGGCATACAGGAAGAAGCATAATTCAATAAGAAATGGCTGCTGCAACGGAAATGAACCGCTCCCTGTCAAGTAGACAGACGAAAAAACAAAATGTTTTCTCCAGGAT